>Ga0207155_1218_pt1 | contig 11582 bp, 4 predicted proteins | sample Alteio_BWMinHeat_26_FD_153515 | JGI IMG/M metagenome (GOLD analysis project Ga0207155, IMG submission 153515) | Enriched cells from forest soil in Barre Woods Harvard Forest LTER site, Petersham, Massachusetts, United States -... | ecosystem: Environmental > Terrestrial > Soil > Temperate forest >... | reverse complement strand
TTCAACCTGAATTGATGTGACACCTGCCGGAACGATAAAAGTTCCATTTGTAACGAATGTTTGAATAACATCTGAAGCCTGAGCAACTGGGTGTGAGTCAATTGCCAGCATATTTCCTAATGTTAAAAACTTTACATTACCAGGGCCTGGGGAATAACTTATTGTTGTTGAAGAGTTCCAAGTGCCGTTCGCTGCACTGGTCAGGGTAATAGTGCTTGTGGCAGCCGAATAAATTGCGCTGGCAACTGCACCCGAGCTTGAGGTAAATCCGGTAACGCTGGCACCGTCAGCCAAAGTCAATCCTTCCCTAAGGGTGAATGTAATAGTTTCTTGAGAGGTACCATTTAAATGAAGCGTCATCACGTTGGGCACAAGTGGATCTTGCCCATCGTCATAAATAGTAAATTTCATTACGTCCACGCTATTGCCAGATGCATTCTTAATTGAACTGATAGGCACTGGTGAAGAACTAAGACCAATGGTTGTGAGCGAGGCAGAATTGGTAACTACCCCATTCTTGACGCCTGGAGTTGTCGTTTCAAAATCGATATTGTCATTCGAGTTGTTAGCATTCAGCGTGTATTTATACACAATAAAATCATAGCTCGTCCCGGAATTCAAGCCGTTGAACGTAAAGGTATTGGTACCTAAAACATACGGTACATTTTGAGCCAGCGCACCATCGTTAACATATGTGCCATCAACTACTGATGGGTAAGACCCAGCCGTAGTCGTTTTAGCCAGCACAAGGAAATGAGTTGGTACTTGTACAGTAGCGGTGCCATTCCATGTAAGGGTTATAGAGTTGCTGGTAATCGTTGTGGAGTTGACCGTAATGGCTTCGACTGCCGGTTCGGGTAAGACTATAGTATAGTATTGGGTTCCCGTAAATGAGGTTGGAACGCTGCCGTCTGCCGCACCGGCAAGCGGGTTACTTGCGGCATCAAGAATTGTATTATCGTCCGTAAGACCAAGACTAATTTTACCATAACCGTTAATTCCGTTTATAGTGACTGTGCGCGTTGTCGCGCTGGTTACAGCAACTACAACGGGTGACGAGAAAGTTACCGTTCCTGTGGTACCAACTGTAAAATCGGTAGGATCAATTCCAGTAAGTGGTGTATTGGTCTCGGTGAATGTCACTAAAAACTTGACACTCGTATTGCCGCAAGTAGGGCACGCAACAATTCCATTGGTTGTACCGATGCCCTTTAGTGTTGAACTAGTAGCAATGGAGGCCACCACAGGAGGAGCCTTGTCAAAAGTTACTGATGATGCATTGGTAGTAGCAGTTTTTACAGAACTGTTTCCTGCTTGATCAGTAAACGTAATTGAAAATGGCATCACCCCATTATTGTCAGAGGCGGTTGTGGTCAACGTTGCGGCCGTTGGCGTAATTGTTGAGGCAGCAAGTCCATCAATCGTTGCCGGAGAGATGCTCACGGTTCCTAAGTTATCGGTAGTTGTATAAGATACGGTCACTACATCGCCCACTTTGGCATACACTGGATTGGTATTGTTAGAGGCAATAGTAATGGGTGCTACCGTTGGTGCAGTTTTATCAAAAGTAACGGTCGAGCCATTTGGACTATCTGTAGTCGCTGTTGTGGTTGTCGACTTGATCGCCTCAGCAGCAACGATTGAAAATGGCACTACACCTTCTGTCATTGCTCCTGTCATAAGGAGTGTAGCCGTATAAGTCGAGCCAACCGGACCAGTTACCGTTGTCGCAGGTGTTGCCCCGTAAAAGGTAACGACTGGAGTAGATGCCAGAGCACGGGCTACGTTAAATGTCAAACTGATTGTGTTGCCCGAAGTAGCAAAAGCGGTGTTCGTACCATTGTTGGATTGGATATGAACAGATGTTAAAAATATCGGCTCTGCAGGCGCAGGTGCCGGACCACCGAAAGCAACTAGTTCATTGTTTGCTGCATCCGTCACATTACCAGTTGCCTGGTCATACCTTAAGGTAACAGCATCTGTCCACGCACCATCGGCAGTTGAGGTAAGTGTTACTGTTTGGGTTCCTGAATTATAGTTTGCTCCACCTGCAATTGTTCCTACGCTGGTGGTAAATCCTGTTACTGTATTGGTTACTGCTGCGTTCAATGGTCCATCAAATTTGAACGTAATTGTTTCCGGGCTACTCCCGTTTGCATTAAAGACAAGTCCTGTTGCCAACTCTGGAGGGCTCGTATCGGCCGGATTTAAGCCTGCGAATGTTCCCATTTCATTACCCGCAGCGTCTTTTACTACTGTTCCACCTGCTGTAAAACTATAGGTAGTGGCACTCGTCCAATCCCCATCAGCAAGTGATTTTAAGTGAATGATATTTGTTGGGTGATAGGCTGTTCCACCACGGTTACTGCACGTACTAAAACCTGTTCCTGTGCTTGCAGTGAACCCTGGTCCCCCGGTCGGAATTGGTGCTCCATTAACCAGATTGAGCGGTTCCGATATCGTTAAGTGCACCATTTCTTTATTTGAATCACCCGATGGGCTAGTGTTAAGGGCAGTCCCATTACAGGTTGTAAAGGATGGATCATTGTTTGCTACGAAGCTTGCTAGAAAACTAGCAGCTGTTACAGTTGGTGGCGTCTGGTCAACATCAATATTTGTAGCACTCTTCGACCAGTTTGTAGGGTTACCAGCAAGATCAGTAACTACCGCGCGCACCTGTACAAATTGAGTCTCTGAAGCCGCAGGCCCACCTACCAGACCTTCGATGAATCCAGCCGCTCCTTCTAAATTTGCTGCCGAGATGGAGATGGTTTTCGTTCCCCCAGTCCGTTGGGGATTGGTAATAGTCGATAATCCAGAACCGACAGCATCCAAAGCACCCAAAACATTTACCCAAGTATTGGTTGTTGTATTTTGAATTTGAATTTGAACTGTGCCGCCATCTAAGGTTGCATCTCCAGCAGTAAGGGGCACGACTACATTCAGACCAGTGTTGGTAGCATTCCAATAAGTAGCTACAACCGTACCTCCTGTGGTTGTCAGCGCACCTGTGGTTAATGATGTAGGTGGTGTGCTATCAACTGTATAAGTAGCTCCTGATGTTGGAGCAGAGGTAATCACATTACCGGCAACGTCTGTTCCGGTTCCGAGTGAGACTGTTACCGTTCCATTTCCAGCACCGACAACATAGGTGTAAGTATAATGGGTGGCATCGGTTTTGGTCATGTCGGTCAATGCCTGTGTATTGGCCCCAGCCAAGCTGATTTGTATTACAGGGGCATCCGCAATTGCCTCACTGAAAGTAGCAGTTATTGTTAACGACTGACCTGCCTTTACAATGGCATCAGCATCGTTGTAAGTAATGGCTGCCGTGGGGGCAGTATTATCGACCGTTAATGTTGCCGTAGATGCAGTAGAGATGTTTCCAACCGCATCAAGAACAAATAATTTATAAGGGTTTTGAGTGGCAGGAGCCAAGATGGAAGTAGCATTACCTGCAGCTGTCGTCATGGTAGCGCCAGCAACAAAATTCACAGTTCCAACTGGGGCAAACCAATTAACATCAGAGGCATTTCCTGCAACAATAGTAACAGCAGCTCCACCTTGCTTGGATACGCTTGATGGGAAAATTGTGTTTTGGTCAGTAGGCGCAGTGTTATCGACCGTTAATGTTGCCGTAGATGCAGTAGAGATGTTTCCAGCCGCATCAAGAACAAATAATTGATAAGGGTTTTCAGTGGCAGGAGCCAAGATGGAAGTAGCATTACCTGCAGCTGTCGTCATGGTAGCGCCAGCAACAAAATTCACAGTTCCAACTGGGGCAAACCAATTAACATCAGAGGCATTTCCTGCAACAATAGTAACAGCAGCTCCACCTTGCTTGGATACGCTTGATGGGAAAATTGTGTTTTGGTCAGTAGGCGCAGTGTTATCGACCGTTAATGTTGCCGTAGATGCAGTAGAGATGTTTCCAGCCGCATCAAGAACAAATAATTGATAAGGGTTTTCAGTGGCAGGAGCCAAGATGGAAGTAGCATTACCTGCAGCTGTCGTCATGGTAGCGCCAGCAACAAAATTCACAGTTCCAACTGGGGCAAACCAATTAACATCAGAGGCATTTCCTGCAACAATAGTAACAGCAGCTCCGCCTTGTTTGGATACGCTTGATGGGAAAATTGTGTTTTGATTTGTTGGTGGATGCGAGTCAAGCGCAAGTGTATTCGTTGGACTGAATCCATTGGATGGATTTGTGAAAGGGGCTGTTGAATTGACACCATCCGTGAGTATAATACTGTATGGCATACTGCCTGCCGACCAACCATCAGCATCTCCTGACGCAACATTATACTGAAAGGTATACGTATTGTCAGCATTGTCCACAAAACCGGCAGGAGTTTTACCATTAATCGTACACGTACCTTGTGTAAGGCCGGTTTTAGAAGCAGTTACCTTTAGGTAAATCTGAGCAAATTCATTTGCAGTGCCTGACGTGGGTCCTGGAGCAACAAGTGCAGCGCTCGAAATAGTAGGAGGTGCAGAATTAAAGGAAACAATTACTAACCCGGCACCACCAACACCACCTACTCTGGCGCTCACCAAACCTACATCCATACCACCACTCGCTCCTCCTCCTGGAAAATTACCATTGTTTCCATCTCCTGCAGCTGTAACGCCGACGCCTCCGTCTCCACCACCACCAGTGCCGCCCGCAGCTGCGGATGGAGTTGCAGATGTAGTTGCATTTGTTCCATTGGCCGATACTCCGGGACCTCCACCACCACTGCCTGAAGCATTAGTGCTTGAGGCATTTCCGGCAGGGTCACTCTCTGCACCTGCCCCTCCATAAAATGTACCGCCGGAACTGTTCGCTGCTCCGCCATTTCCGGTCCTGTCAGTAGCGCTGGATGGAACAGACTGTCCACCATTTCCTCCGGCTGCAGTTACTGAACCAAATGATGAGGTTCCTCCTGTACCACCTGTAGCAGTGATGTTAGTACCCGCAGTACCACCAAGACCAACAGTGACCGTTACCGGAGTAGGGTTTGACACGGCAATGCTACCTAATGTATAGGTGCCTCCAGCGCCACCACCGCCCGCCCTGCCTGCAGTGGATTGATCATCTCCACCACCACCACCACCACCACCCCACACTTGTGCGGTAGCTAAATAAACATTAACCGGTGGGGTGAATGAGGCATTCCCAGTATAATAAATAAAACCCTTTGGGTTGGTGGGAGTTGTTGCGAACAGATAGGTTGGCGATGTTGTAGCCCCGTTATATTCGTAAATCTGAACAAAGTATTGAGTGCCCGCAGCTAATCCAGTAACAATAGCAGACGTTCCCGAAGAGGCGACCGCTTGAGCAACACCTCCACCGCCATCTAAATCAGATGCTCCAAAACTTAAGCTAACATTAAGTGTCGCAATATCTGTACCATTGGTTGGAACAAATACGCCGGTAGCATCCTTGACTATTACTAAGCGTCCACCGGTGCCATTACCTGCGCTCCATTTTATTTTCATTGAAGTCGTTGAGGTTGGGACCGGTTCAAATGTTATGGTTGAAGCCTGTATAGTTGGTTGAGCCAAGCACTTCCATGCGATTGCTGTGATTGCCAGAAAAAGAGTAAAAAATCTCCTCATAATTATTTCTTAAGTTCTGTCATTGTATCCAACAAAAAATTTATTGCCACTGCCTATCATTCGATATTTCCTTGAGAATCAGTCTTCATTAAAAAGACAGTTTTTACGTTGGCCAGCGTTGTAGTTCCAAGCACTACATACCCGCCATCACTCGATTGTAACACCCTAACCCCTATATCAAGATATTTTCCTCCATGAGTCTTCTCCCACTGGGGGGCACCTGAGGCATCCAGTTTGGTCATATAGTAATCTGTATTTGTTCCTTGTGCATCTACCGCATTTGTTCCTAATACAAGAAGGCCTCCATCCAAAGTAGAGCAAACCGAATTGCCAGTAATTTGAATTATTTGTGAATTATCTACTGGAAGATTTATAGCCGGTCGTATCTCATTTCCTTCACTTCCAACACTAACTAGGGATATTTGAGTTTGAGATAGGTCGTTTCCAACTATCGTAAAACCATATCCATACGGCGAAATATCATTGCCGTAATAACCACTCGATCCAGTTGGATATGGCAAATCGAAGTTGGTTAGCTGAGAATTAAACTTTGAATTAACCAGCCTCATATGAGTGCCCTGATCGTCAGTTCGGGTACCTCCCCAGTATGCGCTAGTCTGTGTGTAATCCAAAAATAGGCGTCTCGCTAATACGCTTGTGCCAGCACCATAAATTTTGGTAAAAACGGTATCGAGGTTACTTCCATCGATTTGCGCAAAATACATGTCTCCTCCCTTTCCCTTGATATCAGGTAGAACTGGAGTAACAAGATCCACCTGTACAACTTGACCAATCACAAAAATGTCGTTAGTGGCATTGCTAGATTGAGCTACACCTTTTCCTAGAACATATTCGCCTGTTAACGTCCGAAAGGAATTCGCATTCCCAAATTTGTTCGTATAATAGGAAACAGAATCGATAAAACTACCGTCAGCTTTTATCCGTAAGATCAACAAGCGAGCGCCAAAATTCGAATTCTTAACTGTTCCCACAATGACATAACCTTGATCATTTCCAGAATTGTCTTTCATCGCCACAAAGTTGCTGGGGCTAAGGTCACTCTTGTTTCTGCGAAAGGATTTCTCCCAAAGTGTGTTTCCACTTTGATCCGTTTTTATAACATTAATTCCTCCAAACGCACTCGAAGAATCCGAGTGAGAAAGAATTAAGTAACCATTATCCGAGGTTTCTAAAACATCAACTGCGTCATCTTGTTGTCCATCACTAAAATACTTTACAAAAGTGGATGGCTTCGCTAGTTGCACACCACTTTCCTTGCAAGAACTAAAGAGAAATAAAAAACATACTATAGTAAATAATCCTTTCATTTGTCAAGTAATTTTTAAATAAACCAGGCTGCCGAATTAATCATGTTTGCTCGCGACGTAGCTTGGCGTTTCATTGAATTAGCTTTTATTTTCTCTTTAATTTTATTGGATTGAAATAAGGGTACACGAACCCCACATTGGCCATAAACGTTAGGGGCTTGTAGTCGGGGATAGTATAAGCATAATCAAAAACAGATTGCTGATTAGTTCTTGTTGAAGAATTAACAGGAGATGTTAGGCCATATTGAATTCTTCCCTCTGCCAATAAGTAGATAGCACCAAACTTGAATTTCAAGCCAGCTGCACCGATCACTGAAGGAACTATTTTTTTATAGCTATCTGTGTTTATCACATCAGGTCCACTTACAGCTCCAGCACCATTGTTCCAGGTAGTTGCCAATGTTCCCGATGCATTCAAAATATAACTGATCCCTGGGCCTACAGATACATAGGTCTGAAGAGTTTTTGAGGAATTCATTTTCAGTTGGATAAGCGGATTGAAATCAAGCCATGTTTGTCTTAATGTGGCTTTGAAATCGGCGGAACTATTAAAATAGTGTGTGTTGCCATAGCTGAATGTTCGGGTTGCATATAGAAGTTCAGGGGCAAATGTTAGCCGATTCAAGAACTTGCTTTTGGAATTGCCAAACATACTTTTTTCAAATACGATTCCGACTTGAATACCAAGTGGAGTTCCATACTTACCTTCTCCAGCAGAGCCTCCTGAAACATAGTAGAGTGAATTCAACACAGGAATGGTACCGTTGGCTCCAAACTTCAATCCAATATTGAAAACAGGTTTAGTACGAAAAGTTTTATAAAGTCCAATAAACTCTGCGGGCTCAACTTGCTCGTTAGGCTCATAGAAGTGTTCCGTTCTCAACAACTTGAGCATATTCTCATCCGCTTTTTCTGGCTCCTCCAAATAGATGTTGGCGAGCGTTAAAAGTCGATAGGCATTTACTTGCTCCGATTTCGAATACTTGGCGATCTCGCTGTCCTTTAAGCCAGGTAAAGATGGAAGTTCGTGAAGCCGTCCTTGCTCATAAATAGATTGTGCCAACCTCAATGTCTGCGCTCCACCTTGCTGAGCAAATGCACCTCTGAATCCGATAAGGCATACTAAAACAAAGACTAAAATATACCTCATAGATTACTTGTTATTAGCTGGCAGGTTTGGGCAAGTTGATTGATAATTGTCGTCTTGAACAAATTGATCCCAATCTGCCTTCGATAAATTTTTCTTCGCATAGCTGCACAGTTTTCCTGACATGGCTGAAATTTTTGTTGGCCAAACATGAATTGTAAAATCGAAGTCATTAGGGTTTATATTTTGAACTATGCTATGGATACCAGCCATGATCTGATTGTCATCTGGTGAAAATGCCATGCTCCAAACCCAATCGTGATCATTCAATACTTGAGGTTGCTGGTTCAAATCCTTCCAGTTCCACAAACGGATGGATTTGTCTTTGCTAGCGGTAGCCATAAACTTCCCTGAGTGATTAAATTTAATCTGTTCAATATGTGAAGTGTGGCCTGTTAATACCCTCCGTACGACTCCAGAATTGACAATGCGTAACTCGCCATTCTCCGCTCCTATTACAACCTCGTTTCCTTCTGGTGTGAAAGCAACGGTAAGAATGTCTTTACCTTGACTTAGAATTGAATAGGTATTTACTGCGTAGTTGTTTTTTAAATCCCAGATATAAAGATTTCCATCTACGCCCCCACCTGCCAACTTAGTTCCATCAGGGCTCAAATCAATTGAAGTGATTTTTTCTTTACATGAAATTACTTCGCGAGCTGTATTCAAATCTGAATACATAACACTCTTACCTGAATTGCTCCTGGCATAAAATCCCTTGCCATCATTCGTAAAGTTCATATTTTCAACATCGGCTATAAATCCGGCGATTTTCCTAGGCTCGCTGCCTGGTTTAGTCAGATCAAAGAGATACACGTAGTTAGCATCACGATCTGCCGGGAATAAACCACCTGCTACTAAAAGACTTCCATCGGCACTCACATCCATGGAATAAATCTGATAGTCAGCAAAGTTCTTGAGTGTATCTGCCTTCCACGAACCATTGTTCGGTGCCCAATGAATGACTCTTCCATCACTACCACCGGAATAAATTGAATTATTTTTCAGGCTAGTCACTAAAGCCCGTGCTGCATTGGTGTGACCATTCAAACTATTTGTAATCGGGTCACCCAGTGCCTTGAGAGCTCCAAACAATCCATTATACACCTCATTGTTAAATGCATAACCTTCGTACTTCGTGTTGAAGTTGTAGGCTTGCTGCGCGAGAAGTGCGCGTTGTTCCTTGTCGTTAATTTCTTTTGACTTCAGGGCCAACGCCTTTGCGAGTGCCTGATATCGTTGCTTCTCTGCTTCAGCTCTCGCCTCATTAGCTGCCTTCGCATTTTGATCTGCTTTTTTCTTTTCTACCACGGCTATGGCCTCTTGCTTTTTAGCCTCTGCAGCAGCTTTTTCAGCTTTTATAGCATTTTCATCAGCAAGTTTTTTCTGTGCTTCCGCTTCAGTGCGAGCTAACTCCGCTCTGTGCGCCTGCTCTTTGGCATCTGCTTCCGCAACTCTGGCTCTCTTCGCCTCTTCATTTGCCCTAAGTGCTTCTGCCGCTGCTTTCTTTTCATTCTCTTTTGCGATCTCATAGTTCTTTTGCGCTTCAATGGATTTCTCTGTAGCAATACCCGACTGAACAAACGCATACACCAAAGCGATCAAAGCAACACCAGCCAAGCTACCAAATATAATTGCAGTAATTCTGGCGCGTTCTAGTTTGCGCTTGGCCTCTAATTCTTTAATTCGTACCTCAGTCTCAAATTCTTTTTTCGAGTACTCGAGGAAAATCATCGTGCGTTCAAATGCAGGATGATAACGTTGTCCCCAAACCAAAGTAGGTTTATGTTTTACCTGCCAGTTGAGCGCTAACTGTAAATCCGGTGGTCTCCACAAACCTGCCTTGCCTACTTGGTACATGTTGGCAGCTTCTGCCAGACGCAAATACATTTGCACAGCATCCGCTTCATCGTCTACCCAGTTTTTCAAACGCACCCAAATGCGCATCAAACTTTCGTGAGAAATGTCGATCATGGACTTCGAGCCCAAAGGCAAACCATGACCAGGAGTCAATAATGAACGACCCGGCTCCCGGAATTTTTCTACCACTGCAATCACATCACCCTCGCTCACATCGGCAATGGATGCTATTTCATTAAGTCGGGTTGGTCTTCTTATTCCAAAATTTTCTCCGCGTTTTTCCGTAATCGCTTTAAAAAGAACCTCGCAAATTCTTTTCTGGTCTTCGTCCAATTCATCGTAGGCTTCATTGGCATGCATGGAGAGCGCTTCGCTCATCGTACCAATTGCCTCGTAATGTTTCAAGTCGAGCAACTCATCTTCGTAATCTTTATAGCGAGTCCAGTAACTCCACGTCCGCATCAAGGCGTGCTGAAGAATAGGAAGTTGATCAGGATTGTCTCCTAAATCATTTAACAATTGTTGTACTAAACGTGGAGCGATTTTGGCGTTACCCACTGCTACAGGCCCTTCAATAGCTCTGCGTTTTTGATCGCGAGTCATTTGAGGGATCAAGTAGTGGCTATCGTTGATTTTGCGAGTTAATTCTGGGAACTGCGCACAATCTCCGATAAAATCAGAACGCATGGTGATCGCTACATAGATTGGTGAATCTTCGTAGTTCACTGCTTCCATCAATAGGTTGATGAATGCTAATGATTCATTAACCGAATTTGGATCTGTACTATCCTTAAAGCGAAACAATTCTTCAAACTGGTCAACTAAAATCAAATAGTTGATGTCTTCGCTTCTTCGCGATTGCTGAATCGCTTCTACCAATCCTAGTGAACTGCTTCTCAGTAATGTTGAGACGATCGTACGCTTGATCTTCTTGTCGTCAGGATCTGCATAGTTATAGTCCTTTTGTGTCTTCAATAAAGATTCGGCCAAGTTATCGATTGGACCTGCGCCAGGTCGCGTAACAACCACCTCCCAATTGGGGCTTGCATCAGTAAGGAATCCGCCATAGAGAATAGGTAAAACACCGCAATAAATGAAGGACCAATTACGCCAACAAATCGACTCTTCGAAAGTTTGAGGAGCACCTCATCACTTTGACCTTCACGGCCAAAGAATAAGTGACTCTCTTCCACCTTAAAGGGACGTAGACCCGGAAAGGGGTTGTCGGTTCCAACAGCTGCTGGAGAGCCCGGCAATTCGTCAACGATCTGGTTCATAATTTTTATGCTTTAAGTTCTTCTAAAAAACTTTTCAAATTCTCCATCGACTTGTTAGAGTCGCTGTTAATCAAAGTAATATTTTGGTTCTTATAACTTTCAATATTTCCCGAGCCTACTAGAGCCTTGCCCTGAATCGGTTTGTTACGGCCGAAGCCCGGAGCTTTTAGCAAATCAAGAATTTTCATTCTCACCCACTGATCATTTACTTTTCCTTTGAAAATAATTGCTCCATCGAAATTGCGGAGATTGTCAATGTGTTTTTTGCGAACGTCAAGTAATTCTCCCTCAAAAGCCGGAGTTAAAACTTTGAATCCGGATTTTTCAAGCACTTCTCTTATTGGTTCAACCTCTGCATGATCTATG
>Ga0207155_1155_pt1 | contig 11607 bp, 14 predicted proteins | sample Alteio_BWMinHeat_26_FD_153515 | JGI IMG/M metagenome (GOLD analysis project Ga0207155, IMG submission 153515) | Enriched cells from forest soil in Barre Woods Harvard Forest LTER site, Petersham, Massachusetts, United States -... | ecosystem: Environmental > Terrestrial > Soil > Temperate forest >... | reverse complement strand
CTTATAGACAGCACCCATGCCTCCTTCGCCGATCTTCTCGACTATTTTTGTAACTGCCATCGATTGTCACATCCTGAGGCGTCGCGCTACTGAGAACTACTTTCCAGATCGCGCGGTGAAGAGTGCTTTAGGCGGTAGTTACCGAGCCCTCGGGCCCTACGAGAAGCTCAAATCCGTTTCGCCCGCCTGGTCGAAATCACAAACTGGCGAATAGCCCGAGCGATGACTAAAGACGATTTGGCTTCAACGGACTTAGGAGCGTTTCTGGAAAAGCTCTGCAAATAGCGCTGGCGTAACACCTCGCCATCGGATCAGAGATCGGCGGAACCCCGGGTTTCAGCGGACTTCGATTTGGCCAACCCTCTGATAATGAGTAAGATACCCGGCGCGGAGCAATAGGTCGGAATTCCTCCGAGTTCCATCCTCTAGCTGACGTTTGGGTTCCGAGTCCTGTTCCTGCTGCTCCTAATCCTGGCGAGGACCTGCCGGGGATATTCTGGCCTGAGGTATAATGAGATGTATGGCTACTCGTAACCCCTTAAGATGGGCGGTCCTCAGGCTGCGTTGCCTATTTGTTGAAAGTGATCAATGAAAACGAAGACCCTAGATACGGAGATTGTATTTCGAGATCTCACAAGAGCGAATAAGAAGATCCGGCACCAGCATAAGAACCCGGACGCGGTCAGGCGGTGGTTCACTAGCTTTGTGACGAATTCCCAGAAGCTCACCGACACAATGCGGAAAGAATACAACGAGTTAACTGGCCGGAAGTGGGAGGCTTCCACCTTCACGGGCTGGACCCCTATCACGAATCTGATCAAGAAGCTGCGGAACACCGATCTTCACGAACTGCCGATCAGGATCAGGCTACTCCAGACGCAGGTGTACCATGGATTTGAAGCTGAGACGAACAAACCCGTCGAGATGCGTGTTCAGATGGGCTATACCTCGGAGGCAGGACTCGAAAAAGGTATTCCCGGAGAATTTGCTGTTGAGGACCTCAACCAGAAACAGATGCTCACTCCACAGGAGCGCGAGTTGGAATTCCAAGTGGAGGGCATTATCGCCGAGATCGAAAAGATGATCGAGAAGGCGGCCATGCGGGACGTTCACGCCCTTACAGCGGAATGTTACAGGACACTCTCGCAATACTACGGGTTCTATGAGACGGAGTTGGCGGCGAACAGAAAGGCGTGACTGTGTCTCGGTATAAGAGTGAAGAGTACAGAGTACAGAAGGGCCAAGTGTCATCCCGTTCTAATCGGCATATGTTCGGGATCGGTCCTTAACCTGCCGACTTCTTACCTGGCGACCTGGCCGCTAAGACTAGTCCGGCAGTCACCAGAATTACGAAGAGCCATTCGAGCAGAAGCCGTTCACGGCCCACGTAGAACGTTACGTTCTGCTCCTCGTAATTAGGGTAAGGAGAATCGGACCATTGTGCGGAACGCGCCGGCGGCTTAAAGATGCTGTGATAGCCAGCGGTTCGGGTGAAGGTCCCAGGGCTCCGGTAGTTGATTCCTTCCGAGTGCTCGATATATGGCGGGAAAAGGCCGGAAATCACGAGTGCAAGAACAGCACAGAGGATGATAACACGGCGTATCATGGTCTCATTATCAGCGTTCCCCGATCCAACAGTCAAAGGGGGCCCGCGCAGCATTGCCAGCACCACGGGGTCAGGAATGGCATGTTGCGAATGTTCTGATCACTAATCTTCCCTTTGGATGTGGGGCATTGTTCTTTCATGAACCGTCTTTCAGGAACCATCGACCGAGTCTCGTTTTCGCGGTAGAATATAGAACCTTAAAGGTCTGTGACCCATCATGATTGGCAACATCATTGGCAGTTACAAAATAGTCGAGAAGATCGGCGAAGGAGGCATGGGTGCTGTCTATAAGGGCATCGACTTCATGCTCAACCGCGAGGTTGCCCTGAAAGCAATAAGGCCCGAACTTGCCCGCCAGCCTGAGATAGTCGAAAGATTCAGGACCGAGGCCATCACGCTCGCAAAGCTGAATCATCCCAACATAGCGACACTATACAACTTTTTGCGGCAGGGAGATGACTACTTCATGGTGATGGAATTCGTGAATGGAGAGGGGCTGGATTCCATCCTGAGAACGCTAGGCCAACCCTCTGTGGGAATGGCGCTCGCGCTCTTTTGCCAGGCTCTTAAGGGAATCGATCACGCTCATAAGATGGGAGTCATTCATCGGGACATCAAGCCTGCCAATATTATGCTTACCCAGTCCAGATCGATCAAAGTAATGGATTTCGGGATCGCACGGGTGCTCGGTGCCGCGAGGATGACACGCCAAGGCAGCGTCGTCGGTACCATAGAATATATGTCTCCCGAGCAGATCCAGGGCCTGGCCACGGACCAGCGGTCCGACATCTACTCCTTGGGTATATTATTGTTTGAGATGCTTACTGGTCGATTGCCTTTCATTAGCGACAACGACTATCAGTTGATGAGGCTCCAGGTGGAAAGTCTGCCGCCTAGCCCTCGTGATCTGGTGAACCATATCCCTCCGGAGGTAGAAGAAGCAATAATGAAGGCTTTAGCAAAGAGCCCCGAGAATAGATTCCAGACCGTTAATGAACTTGGAGAAGCGCTCCTTGGCGCCCGTTTTCGCCACGGAGACATCAGCTTTCGCACCGTCAGGCAGAATGAGCTCGAAATGGCTATCAATTCGATCGGCGCTGCGATCTCAAGCACCATGGAGATCGAGCCGATCCTTCAATCGGCTGTCGAAGAAGTAGGGCGGGCGATGAGGGTCCGTAGGGCAGCAATCGACCTGTGGAGTGAACAGTCCGAAGTTACCGAAGCCTTGAGCATTTACGAACGCGATGGGCCGGACGCTTCTTCGCGGGGGAGTCAACCTGGAGAGTTGCGGAGCATGATAAAGCATCGTGAGGACCCGATAGGTATTCTCATCGTGGAAGATGACACACCGGAGCGGACGTGGCAGAGTGAAGAAATCGAGATGTTAAGGAAGGTCTCTGAGCAGCTTGCTACCGCCATAACCCATGCACGAGCGTTTCAGAAAGTGCAACTAGAGGCAATGACCGACTCGACCACGGGTCTCTACAACGAGAGGTCAATTAAGGAGCGGTTAGAAAAGGAGATCGAACTCGCAAACAGAAACGGCGACTCGCTTTCTCTCCTATTGGCCTCGGTTGATTATTTCTATCGGATCAGGGACGGCATGGGGCGGCAGCGGGCTGATGACACCCTTCGTCACGTTGGGAACATAATTCGCCAACTTTTCCGCGAGGTCGACATTTGCGCCAGATACAGCGGGGAGGAGTTCATGATAGTGATACCGCAATGCAGCCGTGAGGACGGCAAAAGCGTTGCTGAGCGCCTTCGAGAAGCCATCGCCAGCACGCCGCTGGAGAATGTGGGGCAGGTCACGGTCAGCATCGGAGTCTCCACCTATCCCTTACCTGCTAAGTGCTCGCAAGAACTCATCGAACAAGCGGACCGTGCAATGTATCTCGCGATGGCAGCCGGGAGAAACAGGGTGAGAACTCTCCCTTTCAGACCGAACCCTGAACAAGCCACAAAGTAAACCGCTCTGTCCACCCCTCGCGATTTCCCAAAGCTGCATATCTTTTCCCCGGAAATGACAGAGCATTTACTTTCCTACGAGGAGCCGTTCGGTCATCTTTTCAGCGACTGAAGATCATGTAACAATCCATGACATTGTAGACTACCATTGACGTATGGGAGGAGTTTATGGCTGGTGTTCCGTCTACGTGGAACTTTCGGGTCGTCAAGAAGGGCGCGGATTTCGCAATCTATTCAGCTTACTACGACCATAATGGCGAATTAAAAGGCTTAAGCGAGTCTCCGGAGTCCCTCGACGCCGAAGATGTTGAGTCACTGCGCGAAACCCTCGCCTTAATGATTGAGGCATGCGACAAGCCTGTTGTTGAGTACGGCGAAGAGATAGGCGGACCAGCCAGGAAGTCGACTTAGATTGGCCTAGCCTAATTGCGGGGTGTTGCGACGATTCGGTTTACCTTGGCAGCCCACTGGCGGATCTCGGCATCAGCACTCCTAAGGAGGCCGGTATCCTGCGCTGTGAGTACATCCAAACTAGGCAACGCCGCAATAATCCGCGCAGGATTCGATGGTTGAAATCTTCGTCGGTGACGGGCCGCATATACTCAAGGCTAGGGCGCCGAGCTAGGAGTCTGTCGCGGATCCCAATCAGGTCGTAGCGCACTTCCAACTGTTTACGGAGTTCGGCTCGTTGCTTCTCCCGATCGGACAGATAATCATCCAACTCCGCTCGGTTCTGCAAGTAGTAAGCGATTATGGTATAAACGTCGGCTAACAGCAGAGTAGGGTAGTGCTGGACGATTTCCTCGGGCGTAGAGCCGTCAAGAAACGCATAGAAGACCGAGTCCAAGGATACACGGGTACCCGAAACCCTGATCACCCCGGATTCGTGCTTCACGAGTGGGATAGGTTGCGCGGTGGTCTCTGTGGCTCCTATACGCATCTTGCCAAGAATTGTAGCACAAACACAGTTCAACGGTCAGTCGATTATCTTCCGCAACTGCCACGTTCCCAGCAGTCGAATGGGATGGCCCGGTCTTTCGAGCTTCGCGTCAGCATTTCCCATCAGCTCTCCAGTGCGAGGGATGACTCCGCGGAAGTGTATCTTCAAATCACGGACGCTGTTGGGATCCGTGAATGTGATTTGGGTGTCGCCTAAAACCATATCTTGAAGATCAAATGACTCATCCGTTATATCCTTGGAGTGGAACCGCAACTCCATATGGCCGTTCCAGGATGTCCCCTCGCGTCGGATTTTCAACAGCATAGCGGCTGGCGCGGATGTCTGTGTACCGTCGCTCACGCGCTGTGAAGTTAGAACAGGCCGCTCAACAGAAATATCCCGTTTCTCGGGTTGGCGGCGCCGCCCACAGCACCGCTCAGCAGCAGGGTTCCGGTGTTGCTGAGCCTCACCGGGTTGAACGAAGACAGGACTGTTTGGGTGGTGTCGTTTGTCGCGCCGCCGAGCAGCGCCAGTTTAGAGTCGACGTTAATTCTCGGTACTCCGATGGTGAGGACGCCAACCCAAAGCGCTTTGCGTCCGTCCGACAGTTGAACAGTAGCCACCAGACCGTCGGGCGTCCGCACGCCAAAAGAGCCTCGGTTGACAACAGGAACGCTCAGGTCCTCAATCTTGTCGTGATTGAGCGCTGGGAAACGCTCACCGGTCTGAAGTATGACGGTAGGGCCGAGGACCCCAAACTGGTTGAGCTGATCTACCACGATCGCCTTCCCCGATCGGCCTTGTTTCACGAACTGGCCGAGGGCATACGTTAATTCGCCAACGGATGTGCTTGCGGGAGTTTCAAGTTTAATCAGCTTTCCGGCCCCTGTATGCAAGCGCTGGGTAAGGGTGGGATCCCACGTCAGCATCTCCCCAAGAGTATCCGAGATAAATACTGGGATGCTGAATTCACTCGATTTACCGATCTGGTGTCCCTCGATCACCAGGCAGATGCCGATGGACGCTGAGAGTCGTGAAACTGCGAAGCTGTCTGCAACTGAGTTCGGTACAACCGCGGATATATAGAACTGGCCGGGGCTGCCGCTCATTGCGACTGTTTGAGTCGGGTATTGCTGACTAAGGTCGTCCCAAACAACGGCCTGCATTTGATCCTCTTCGAGTGTCGCGAGAAACGCATAAGTGGCAGGAGTTCCCGGGAGATTGGTGAATGAGTACAGCGTAAGCTGGCTGAATGATTTGTAGGTAAACCCCGGATAGCGATTGTTCGTTTTGTCGCCGGCAAGCTGGACAGTTTGAACGCTCGACGGCGACTGCCACAGAAAGACTCCTTCAGACGCCGGGACGCCCTGCAACTCCGCCCTGAAAAGTATGTATTCTCCGTCGTCAACGTCCAATTCGTGAAACGCCGCAAAGGTCCCGCCGGCCGGGGTGGCGTCTCCTGATCGCAAGATCACCCGAGTGGTGCCGGATGAGTTCAACAATATAGCGCTGGTAATAGACGACCCGGAAACATCAGCGCTGAAAGCTACGTCAGGTCCGGATTCACTCATCGCGCTTGATTCGATTTTCGAATACCTTCCGCCGATTTCCGCGGGAGCGGGATCGCCTTCAAGGGCGATCGTTGCGAATTGAGGCTGACCGGTTTGTGCTACACTCGGATTTGACTGCAACTTAGTTTGACTGCAATCGCAGTGCGGTTATCGGCGACGCAACACAAGGACGGCCCGGAAACCCAGCAATTAATGCAACAAGTACCGACAGAGCAACCGCGGACGACTTCAAAGACCACATCGAGAAACCTCCTCGGTGCTTGAATCAACCCCATCTAGATCAGGTACGCAGTATTGTTAAGATCGGTTACGCAAACATCGAGTAGTACCAACGGTGTTGTCGGTGTTTCCTGCGCTAGCCGAGCAGGCGGCGCTTGTCGGCTGTTCGTCAGGGTTAAGGGCGACAGATTTCATCGTCTAATGTTTCGGGTAGCTATTCGCCAGGCGGAAGCCAAGAATCGCGCAGTTGGCGCTGCCGTAGAATTTACTCGTCCCCACGACTTGAATGCTGCAGAGGATATGTCCTTCATAGCGATAGTCGTGGGCTCCTCCACACAATCGGCGGCTGCGTCAGCAGCACGGACCCAATCAGCCCGATGCCGATCCCTGATAACGCGAGAGCGGGGATAAATCCGCCTTCCCGACCTCTATTGGGATGATGGTAGCCGGTTGATCAGTATGTTTCGCAGCGGCAGGGGAGCGATCTTCAACCCGCCGTCCACCAACCCGCCCGCCACCCTACCCCCGCATCTTGCGAAAGCAGGAACGCAACTCACCAACGGTCAGTCGATTATCTTCCGCAACTGCCACGCTCCCAGCAGTCGAATGGGAGGGGAGCCTGGTCTTTCGAGCGTCGCGTCAGCATTTCCCATCAGCTCTCCAGTGCGAGGGATGACTCCGCGGAAGTGTATCTTCAAATCACTGACGCTCTTGGGATCTGTGAATGTGATCTGGGTGTCGCCTAAAACCATATCTTGAAGATCAAATGACTCATCCGTTATATCCTTGGAGTGGAACCGCAACTCCAGGTGGCCGTCCCAGGATGTCCCTTCGTGCCGGATTTTCAACAGCATATCGGCTGGCGCGTATGGGATGAGCACCATCTTGCCGCTCCAGCCGCCTTCAAGCTGGGCGCCGGCCAAGGATGTTCCGCTGGGAAGCTCCGGTAGAGTGGGGGCTGGGACCGGCGCTACATTCAAGAAGCCGCCGTGGGCGGCCAGTTCCTTGACCGCGGCCCATGCGCTTGTTTGCAGCACCCGCGCCTGGTCGTCCGGCAGATCCACAAGCACGGCGGTTTTTTCTGATTCAGGTTTTTCGGTTTCGAGATTCACCGGGGTTCCGGAGATTCTTCCCGGTAGTCCGACGGGATTGCGATGAAAGATCGTCGCATAAAAGGTGCACGCGGCCAGATAGCTGCCGGCCGCGGAAGGGTGCGATCCGTCCTTATAGTAGAGGTCAATGCCCGGGTGGTCGAGGCCCACCATTTCCCAGGCCAGGCCGACCGGAGCGATCCGGGACCCTGTTTTTCTGGCTGCGCTAACATAGGCATAGTTTAATGCAGCCTGGTCTTCGGGCGTCGCCTTGCGTGCCCATGTCAGATAGTAGAGTGGAGTAGCGCCTTGCCTCAGGATTTCGGCGGACCATTTCTCGGCGAACGGACGAAAGACCTCGTCGCTGGTGACATGAAGTTTGCCTTCCAGGTAGAAGTCCACTCCGAGCGTGCTCTGGTCCTGCAGTACCACGTAATCCCATTTTCCGTCATGCGACGCTTTTAGGGCCTCGCCCTTTTCCCATTGATCCTTTAATCGAAACCCTCCCGGAGCGACCATTCGCGTTTCGACCGGGCTCTGGTTGCCATATTGGGCGAGTTTGGTAAGCAGCTCGGGGAGATTATTAAAATATGTATAGCTGTTCCCGATAAACAGAATCCGTATCGGCTGTTTTTTGTGTGCCCTGCCGCCACATCCAATGGCAAGAGTGAGCAGAAGCAGCGCCACCGTCGCGGCAGACGTGAGCAGTTTCCCGAGCGAGCTTTTTCGCGGAAGCATCCCGGCCGAACCCCCATCCCTGTTTTGGGTTTAGAGTCAAATTCTAGGTCGTGTCTTTTCTACCCGCAAGCCAGCGAGCCTTCCCCCCACCGCTCTTCAGCCTGGGACACAGCCTCATCGATCGATCGGGCCGGCTTCGGCGGCTCTGGCGGTCTCATAGATCGTTCTCCCACCATGCTCAGAAGAGAGCGGACCACTTCGGTTCGGGCGGTCCAAGAGAAGAGCCGCCCGGCAGTCCTGGCTGCTCTGCCGCCTATCGCGCTGGGTCATGCCCTTTCTATAGCGCTCGTGGCGGGCGTGGTGTGGACGGCGCTGCTACGGCGGCCGGTTCGGGCCCGCTGGTGCCGCTCGCGGCAATCGTAGTACACACGATGGCGCAGCTCCTCGTTGCTGCCCTGATCGCGCTGGTGGTTTTTCAGTGGGTAGGGCCGTCGGTTCTCAGGCGGGCGTGGCTGAACCTGGATCTGATATGGGTCATCACTCTAATCATTGCTGGCGTGTTGATTTTGCTTATCTAGCTCATGTGGCCTGGAGCAGCAAGCCAGCTAGATGGATCTGATCGCTGCCATCCCTGAGGAGTAAAGTGCTTCATCGGTGAAAACAAACTGCCCGCCTGAAGGCGGTACTCCTAACGTTTGAACGGTGTAAGGCGCGCACCTCTCAGCTCTCGGCAGCGGACGCCACCCACCCTGGTTTACCCAGACCAGCCACCACCGGCAAGTTGCCTTTCCGTTTGTACAGCATTGGAAATTCCACCAGCAGTGTGGCCTTGCGATTTCCTACTCGTACCAGCAAGCTCAGCCACACGCGAAGCTCTTCATCGTTGTCGCGCCAGATCAGCACGCTCTCACCGGGGCCGACGTTTGTGACCTTTACATTTGGGCTCGTCGTGTCCCCGATATCACCCCACTCCCAGCCGAAAGTCTTCAAAACTACTTCGTCTAACGGCACGCTGCTGTCGTTGAGCAGATGAAAGCTCCACTCCTTACCGTCGCCGAGCGCCTCGGGGCACGCTGCAACTCGGCAGCGGATTTCGTCATTCTCTTTCGCCGGATTGTTGCTGGTCGACATAAACAGGTAGCCTGGCAGCATCCCTATAGAGGAGAAGGCGGATCTTGTAACAGTTATCGGGTTAGAGGCTGTGCTTGAGAGCGCTCGTCAGCGAGTCAGTGGTCGGTGTGCTGCTTGCCTGCGCGATTCCGATGCCGGAATGGACGGCTGGACACGCAATCACATTGCCCGCCGAACCCGCACGGGTTGCCAGCCACAACAGCAATCCCAACGCAGGCACTCGACCGCCGAACTTGCGAACAAAGTCGAGTGCCCGCGTCCTAACGCAAATGAGGTCGCGAATGGGGAGACGGGCCACTATCGGGAGACAGGCAACAGATTAGTGCGTTCGAAAGTATTCGATGCCCTTTCGGACTTCCTCTATCGCGCTTCTCACCAGCGGTATCGCCTTTGCCCGATGACCGCCCTTGTCCGCATCAGCAATGTCCAACTCGTGGTCCGCCGTCTTCAACGCGTCCAGCGCCGCTTGCATATGCGGCTGATCCGCCGGCGCCGCTTTGGCGACCGGCGCTGCTTTGGCGCGACCGGGCAGAAGGACTCCCAGAAGCGCGCCCGGTAAAATAGAACCCAAAACCGTTCGACGATTAACGTTATTCATTCCCTTGCTCCTTTTCAGGTAGTGTTCCACTGTGTGGTTGAGGCCATCTCCCTTGACTACACTTCGGAAAAGCGGAGTGCCTTGCCGCGGAAAGCGAGTGTGGTTCGTGCGAACTACTATTTTCGAAGTCAGTCCCCAAAAAGCATGGGGTGCCAGGGCGAGAAATGGCCGGAGGGACGGCCAAAAGACCCGACAGGCGCTCTAATCTACTGCGCCGCCCCCTCAAATGTCAATCCTCAACCGGACATGGGGTGCGCGCCGCCAGGGTTACCGTTAGAAGAGGGTTTAGAACCCGGACGCGGCAAAATCCTCCCAGTACTGCTCAAACTCCCCATTTCGGTGCAATGCTCGAAGATTGAGAATCGATTGCGCTCCTGGATCAGACCATCGCATCCCGGACTGCTTCAAACGTTGTTGGGGAATGTGTCGACAGGCTGACTCTACTGCTCCAGTACCTATGGGGAGTTCGTTTCGGATTGCCCAAGGGTAGTCCAATCGCGATTTGTTGGAGACAAAGTAATCCAGTAGCTTTTCCGGACTATCCTTATCTTCGGAGGACGCAGACGGACGCACCTTCACCGATCTCTTTAGTGCTTGAAAGAAGTGAACCAGGTCTCCTGCTTTTAGTTGCGCCAACCGAGTATGCCACCACTTCTGCGCCTGTGCCTCCGGGAAGATGAGCTTCGCGGTGGCGTAAAGATGCTGAGCCGCGTGATAGAAATCAAGCAGTTGCCGGACCTTCGGAAACAGCAGATCAGCAAGTGTCCATATCCAGTGGGCTCCGTCACCCAATATGAGACAGAAATTAATTACATCCAGCCCATGCGATTGCAGATGATGCCATAACCTTTTGCCAAACAGGCCGACATCTTCCCTCCCGGCAACATAAAATGGCAGGTGTACACCTGTGGGGTCGATCCCAACTGCTAATTTTACGTCGTGCCATGTCAGTTTATGCTCGACTGGATCGGGCAGCCCAGGGATCATCGCCGCATCGATCATCAGACAATATTTCCGGTTGTTGCATCTGGGCGAGGTGGTAATCTCGCCGACATTCCCCGCAGAGATTCGCTCCTCCAGTTTTTCGCCGTGTTTATTGGCAATCCGTTCGATTTCCCGAGCCGAACAGGGCCGGAATCCAAGGATATCCGTTAAAAGCGACTCGCTCTTTTTATATGCCAGTTCCAGCGCCGTTCTGCACAACAACCTCATCATCCCTGGAGTTATCCCCGTCTCATCGATTCCAAGCCGCCGATCGAGCGGAGCTATGGTCCGCTCGCATTTTGCACAGTAGTATTTTCGCCTTTTGACCACTACCGTTCCGCAGATGGTGTGCACATCTTTTTTTCTTCCTCCTATTGGCTTCATCGTTTGCCGGCATCCCGTGCATTGCATGATCACCGGCCCGTCGGCCTCCTCCCAGCGTTGGGCTAGCGCCGCCGTAATTGCCTGATAGCCCCCGCGGCGGAACATCTCCTCGTCTGCCGCCGAATCTATCGCTCCAGTTAATCTGGGCGGATCAATCTCTAGTTCAGCGATGAAGCCTTTCAATGTCTCTGCGATCTCGGTTTGAAGTTTTTTTTACCTCGGTCCTTTGTAAATTCGTCATCCTCCAGAATCCTACCCTCTTCCGCTCTAACAAGCTGATCGAGTAGTCGCTGCATTCTCTCATGATTCAAAATCCCTTCCCGGACCCTATCCAACTTTGCCCCTGGCCGAAGGGTACGGTTTACTTGTTTTCCGTTAATCCGACGCGTCCACAGAAAATAGGGGCCGTGCGGCTGCGGCGACTTCTTATCGTGGCA
>Ga0207155_1216_pt1 | contig 11636 bp, 12 predicted proteins | sample Alteio_BWMinHeat_26_FD_153515 | JGI IMG/M metagenome (GOLD analysis project Ga0207155, IMG submission 153515) | Enriched cells from forest soil in Barre Woods Harvard Forest LTER site, Petersham, Massachusetts, United States -... | ecosystem: Environmental > Terrestrial > Soil > Temperate forest >... | reverse complement strand
GGAGATAAGGTGCATAGCAAAGACTGACGGCAGCTTAATGAATGCAAAAAGTGGGAGAAAATTGCATCTTGATCTTGGCAAAATAAAAATTGAATGTATCGCTTATGAGAAAACACTAATCGCAAAAGATATTTTATCAAAATTAAATCCAGATCCGGTATCTGTTACTGATGACAATCTTAGAACACTTATAAATTGGCTGGGTAACAGGATATCAAGAGATGCTTTTCCTGATGCATTCAATCATAAAATCAAAGAATCATTGGAAAAGATTAAGAAGAGTTTGAAAAAAAACGGTAAATACATAAGAGAAATATATGTTAAGTTAAATACTCTTGATGAAATTGATACATCTATAGAGAATTATAAACTGGTTATTCTTTTTTTGGTTGATAAAAATCATGCCGAAGACTCTACAATTATGAGCACTGTAAATTTCTGCTTTGAGGAAACAATAAATATATTTAATAAGACCGCAGGTATTGACCTAATGGAAGCTGAATCCTTTGTAAGAAGCTCTGATGAACTTACTGTACATGAATTAGAACAATATTATAAGTTAGACTTAGATCATATAACTATTTCAGAAAAGCACTAGCGTAATAAATCATGACAAAAAGAATAAAACACGTTTCTGAATTGCCTGAGTGGTTTAAGTTGGAGAAATATGAATTCACCAAGAACCTTGACGCATTAGGCTGGTATGAACAGTTCTACGTTCGCGGAACATTTTTATATCATGCACGTGATATGCGAAAAAATAATGAAATCTTTCCCGAAGATTTTAAACAAGCAATGCGAGCAAGCCGTGAAAACCCAAATACAGACATTGAAAACGATCCAAGGTTAGCAAATTATTGTACGCTTGATTCATCACAACCACCTCATCCTTTAAAAACGTTAAAACAAAAAAGAGCTGCCGGACTAAAAGCGATCAAATCAATCACTATGAGAGATTATGTTGGATTCAAATTTTTGATTCGCCCTGAAAGACTCCAATACATCGAAGATTGGTATAAGCTGCCCGACAGCAAAAAAGAAACTCATCCCAAAGATGCGCCATGGTTTAACGAACCGATTAGCTACTCATTTACCCCCATGTATGGCAAGGCATTAGATACTATTAACGTAAACCTCAGGTTGCCAGATACTTTTCTTATCGAAAGCTTTAAAGAATATTTAGCTGAAAAAAGAAAAGAGGTACAAGTCTATTCTAAAAAACATTTGCATGAATCTGATTTCAAGAATTGGATAAATTATGGTGTATTGCCCTATCTTGACTTAATTATCTGGGGAATAGAAACAGAAACACAAATTCCCAATCGAGTTTTAGCTGATGTGCTTTATCCTCATGGCGAAAAAAATGAAGAAACAATTAGAAAAACAACTAGTCAGTTAGCAGAATTATTGCTGGATAGTAAAAATATTTTTCAATTAATTATGCAAGCCGCCAAAGAAATAGCGGAAAAAAGCACTACCTAAATTTTTCCGGAAAGAATCGAGATCATTTATCCTTCCGGAAAAAAAATTATTTTTATATTTCCTCGTAATTATTACTGACGATTTTTATTCTGAACTCCTAATTATTCTATTAGGAGCACATAATGATTAAAGAAATCCAAACTTCATTTATCATCCTTCGCCGCAAACAAGTTGAATCACGCACCGGATTATCACGCTCTACAATTTACGCACGTATTGCTGAAGGTTCTTTTCCACGCCCTGTTAATTTAGGTGGTGGTCGTGCCGTTGGTTGGCTTGAATCTGAAATCAATGAGTGGGTACAAGCGCGTATCGAACAAAGTCGTAAAAATATCTAAGAGGTGATCTCATGAAAACTAATGTAGATAAAAATACGATGCAAACGAAAGATAATTATTCAGAACACGATGCAGATTTAATTAATAAGTTAGTTCATTTGACTCCTATTGGTTACGATCGTGTTCGAACGGTTTTTGCAAAAGAAATGGGGATTCGACCCGCAACACTCGATTCCATTGTTAAAAATGAAAAGGCGCCTTCCCAAGAAGAAGAAAAAACACCGTTTCCTCATATCGAGCCATGGCCTGAAGCGATCAATCCAAACAATTTACTGATTGATGTTGCGAATACCATTAAGCGCTTCATTGTTTGTGAAAATGAAACCGTCATTGCTGCAACGTTATGGGCAGCAATGACTTGGTTTATTGATGTCATTCAGGTTGCACCACTTGCCGTTATTACTGCTCCAGAAAAACGATGCGGTAAGAGTCAATTGTTGTTTCTATTCAGTCAAATTGTGAGGCGACCACTGGCAGCATCCAATATTTCACCAGCAGCACTCTTTCGATCCATTGACACTTTGCAACCCACTTTATTGATTGATGAGGTGGATACATTCATGAAAGAAAATAATGAATTGCGTGGATTAATCAATGCGGGACACACACGCACTGCTGCATTTATTTATCGCACAACGGGTGAAGACCATACACTCACACCATTTAATCTTTGGGGAGCAAAAGCACTTGCTGGTATTGGTAAGTTAAATGATACCTTGATGGATAGATCGATCATTTTATCCTTGCGAAGAAAGTTACCTACTGAACAAGCCGAGCGGTTAAGACATGCTGAACCAGGTTTATTTCAAACGATTACTGCAAAACTTGCTCGGTTTGGATTGGATTACTCAGATCAAATCTTATCAGCGAGACCGCAATTGCCAGAAGCGTTAGGCGATCGCGCTCAAGATAATTGGGAGCCACTTTTAGCTATCGCAGATGTCGCTCAAGGTGATTGGCCAAACGTGGCACGTAAATCTGCATTAAAAATATCAGGTGATATGGAATCAGCAAAGAGCATCGGTGTTGAGCTACTGTCAGATATTCAAGATATTATTGAATCCATGACCACAGATCGAATCACATCAGCCGATCTCATCAAACAACTTTGCGATGATCTAGAAAAACCATGGGCAACCTTCAATCATGGATATCCTATATCACCACGACAAATTGCAAATCGCTTACGTGAGTATGGTATTACGAGCGCAACGATTAGATTAAATTCAACAACTGCTAAAGGATATTTGTTTCTCCAATTTGTAGATGCGTTCAACCGTTATCTTTCTACTGATAAACCTCCAAGCGTAACAACGTAACAAATCATATCTCATCGGAGTAAAAGCGTTACGGCAATGTTACGTGTTACTCATACATCCGTAACACGTAACAGAAGAGTAACAAAAAACTCAATGTTGACGGAGCTTGTTACGGTGTTACGGATAAAGGCCATAAAATGGAGAGAGAAAATGTCAGTTAGAAATCATTTACATAGAAGATGGCACTATAGCAGCGTCTATAGTCCAACTATAGCTTGCAGAAAAATCATATCGTCCTATTTTCAATTTGTTAAACACGTTTGTCACGCTCCGGCCGTTCCTGACCAACCAATAAAAGCGTCTATGACTTATTGGTTGGTCAGCAACAACCTCCGCTCTTTTCGCTTTATTCATATTTATATTTTGAAAGGATAAATATGCAATTAACAAAACGAGATAAAAACATTCTAAATTTTATTAATGAATCTGGCTTCTGTGTGATGCCACAAATTCAGAGGGAATTTAATCTTAGGTTTCCAAGGTCTTATCAGGTGATGAAAAGATTAGTGGATGGTAATTATGTTCTGCATCATCAGATTTTTAAATATCAATATGGTTTTTATTATTTAACACGTAAAGGAGCAGAACATACTTCGTTACCACATATCTCACATATTCCATTAGGCAATTATCAACACCAGTTACTCATCACTGATATACGACAGCAGCTCTGTACTAAATATCCAGAAACAAAATGGATAAGCGAAAGATATCTAAAGCAACAAAAATTTTATTACGGTATTGGCAAAACAGGTCACACGGCTGATGGCATATTAGTATTTCATGATGAAAGAAAAATTGCCATTGAAGTTGAACTTTCCTTAAAAGGGAAACGTCGCTTAGAAACAATTTTTAGTGCATATGGCGCTCAATTAGAAATTGATGAAGCTTGGTACTTCTGCGCTGAACCAATTATACGCCCACTGAATTCATTAGCTAAAAACAAATCTTATATAAAAATTCACTCACTAAAGGAGTTCTTGCATGAATCAAAATAAATTTGACGATAAAATCAATCAACTCATTGAAACACATCCGAAACAAAGCTTGCAGATGGTTGTTTTTGTGCTCTGTTTCATTTGGATGAGTAGCGTCGCTGTGCTGGGTTTTGTCTTATATTTTGTCCTTTCTAAATTTGCTAAATTTCCATGGTGGCAAATTCTCATTTTTGGAGCTTCATTAGCAATTGGATCAACTTTAATAAACACTTATATGGATAGTATTTCACTTCAAGCATATATTTTGCATGGTTTTACACTGAATAAAATATTTTGGAAATTAATCTTTACTAAGACAGATTTAACACCACTTATTTTTTTATTTCGTTACACTATTTCTTATATGCTTGGTTTCTCATTTTTGATTGCTGGCATTTTAAGTGCGATTGAATTAATCAAAGAAAGTCCGCATAAGTCTATTATTAATGCCATTCAGAAAGGAGAACATTATCAAGAAAAGAAAGAACTTCCAGCAAAGGAAATCAACAAAGCTTTACAACGATTGGATGACGTTCAAGCTAACGGCGTACTTCTAGGTGTGTCAACGTTTACAGCTAAGCCGGTTGTGATTCCTGATCACTTTATCAATCAAATTGTATTAGTACTTGGCACAACAGGTAGTGGGAAAACCGTCACATTGCAACGCTTTTATGACCGCGCAATTAAACAAGGTCATCCTCTGATTGTTATTGATGGAAAACCTACTCAAGACAATATCAGTTGGCTAAGCAATTTCGCTAATCGTTATGGTAAGCGATTTTATGGATTTAATTGCGATAATTACGCTCACTATGATCCACTTTCTAACGGTGATTGTTCAGAGCTTAAGGATAAAATCATCAGCTTAAAAGATGAGTGGGAAAGTGATTACTATCGCTCAATCGCAGAAGATTATCTTCAAACAACATTTGAAGTATTACTGCAATCAGGAAAACCGTTTGATTTAAAAAGAGTCGTGGAATGTCTGGATTTCGAGACGTTAAAAACATTCTGTAGATCACTGAAGAATTCTGAATTGCTCGCGCAAGTCGATTCTTTACAGAAATACGAAATGAAAGATATCACCGGCTTGCAAGCGCATTTAAAAATTCTTGTTAATTCAGCTATGGGTAAATATTTTGAGCCTAGTGATAATATGTTTACGCTTGAAGAAGTCATCAAAAATGATGCTTTAGTTTATTTTTCACTACCAGCATTACGTTATCCAAGCTTTTCAAAAGTGCTAGGCAAGCTAGTGATTAATGACATCAAAGCAACCATTGAGCAACATAAAAATAATCAACGTATTTTTATGGTATTTGATGAGTTTTCGGTATTTGCTGGTGATCAAGTGTTGAATCTTGTGAATATGGGTCGCGGTAAAGGTGTGCATGCTGTTTTTGGTACGCAAGGTATTGCTGATTTGAATACGGTAAATAAGAATTTCAAATCGCAAATGTTGAATTGCGCAAACACGATTATTTGCCATCGATTGAATGATCAGGAAAGTGCGGAAGCGGTTGCTGGATGGATGGGGACGAAAGATACTTTCAATGTTACGGCGCAGTATGATGCTAAAAATGTTGAAGCTAGTCTTGGTAGTGTACGGCCTGATAGGACTTATGTTATTCATCCGGAGGCGATCAAGCAGGGATTGGATACTGGTGAAGTTTATTGTGTGAGTAAGGTTGGTAAATTTGGATGGGATAAGGTGAAAATAATCTGCAATTCATTAATTTAATTTGTTACGGTGAACCCGGGTAGAGATGCTCGGGTTTACTCAATTATCGTCCAAGGATTTTTCAAAAATTCTACTGTATTCAATTAATGAATCAAGAATTTCATCATTTTTATTCTTTAAATCCTCATTAATAACACCCTTTAAAAAAGGATGTTGTTTATAAAGAGTAAAATGTTCAACCTCCCAAAACAATCCTATCAGCATAGGAACAATTTGAATTTCACTTTGAAAAGTGTCTTTATTGATCTTACCATGATATTTATGGGCAATTACATTTTCTTTATTATTATTTTTTAAAACTGGATCACTATCTAATGATGAAAACTTATCTGTGATAGTTTTGTTAACATTTGGTATTAAATCCTCAGGAAAAACTAAAATTCTAAATCCAACTAAATCTTTCAGCTCACTTAATGAATATTGTTGGTCGGGGTCAAATATTCCTTCACGACGTCTTCTAAGGGAGTTGATAGCGCTCTCACAATCCTTTATTCGTGATTTAATTTCAATTCTTTGATATGGTTTCAGGTTATAAATTACAGATTGTAGATGCCACCTTATTTGACTTTCTAACAAAAATTTCGCTTTCTGCATTGTCGGAAGCAAAAGAAAATATTCCTCCCTTAGATCATTTATAACTTTGCTTTCATCTAGCATGACTTAAGTTCACTCAAGATTTGCTCTTTCACTTTGTCTGACACAGACATATTGAAATAAAACTCCCATTCATTTGATATTTCAGAAATCTTTTTTTGAATCAACTCAATTGAATTATCTTCTATATATTCATAGCTAAAAACTTTTTTCTGCTCCGCATTAAAATATATCATCCGATAAAAATTATATCGGTAGCCATTACTCTTTAATAATGTTTCCTTAGATTTTTCAGCACCCATAAATCACCTTAGTTCTTCATTTGCAAAATAAAAATATTCCTCTTTGTTTACTGCATCTTACTTATTATGATAGCAGGATAATATAATTTTCGCCGGCGAGTTACAAATGGTTCAATCTATTATACGTCTTGCATTGCCTGTTCCGGTGCGGCGTTATTTTGACTATTTGGCCCCGCAAGAAGTTGATATTGCTGCATTAATTCCAGGTGTCCGGGTGAAAGTTTCGTTCCAATCGCGCACTTTGGTGGGTATTTTGCTCGAGGTGGTAGAAGAGACATCTATCTCATTGGATAAATTAAAAACGGCGATGGAAGTGCTCGATACGGCACCCATTTTAACGGAAGAAGTCATTCAGCTATGTCATTTTGCTGCGGATTATTATCATTATTCCTTGGGTGAAGTGTTTGCAAGTGCCCTGCCGGCACTATTGCGCAAAGGTAAACCTACTGTTACCAAAATGAAATCAGTTAATTCAGTGCAAACCAAAGATCATTCTCCAGTATTAAATCAAGCACAACAAGATGCCATTACTGCTATCACCGATGCTAAAAATATTTTTCAGGTATTTTTATTAGATGGGGTGACTGGCAGTGGTAAAACAGAAGTTTATTTACGTACCATTCAAGAAAAATTAAATGATGGTAAACAAGTGTTGATGCTGGTTCCGGAAATTAGTTTAACACCGCAAACCATTGAACGTTTTCGTGCGCGTTTCCAAGAAAAAATAGTGGCACTGCATTCCAATCTTTCTGAACGAGAAAGATTGGAAGCGTGGCTTTTGGCAAAGTCAGGTGAAGCGAAAATTGTTATCGGTACACGTTCTGCTATTTTTACACCGTTTGCTAATTTGGGTTTAATTATTGTCGATGAAGAACACGATACTTCTTTCAAGCAACAAGATCGTTTTCGTTATCATGCGCGTGATCTTGCGATTATGCGTGCGAGTATTAATAAAATTCCGATTGTATTAGGTTCAGCAACACCATCGCTTGAATCTTTGCTCAATGCAAAACGTAAACGTTATGTTTATTTGTCTTTGCCAGAACGTGCAGGTGTTGCGCAATTACCTGTGTATCAAATTTTAGATTTACATCGTTTGCCTGCAGAAGAGGGTTTATCACAAGCTTTATTAGATACCATGAAAATGCATTTAGCTGCGGGTAATCAAGTATTGTTATTTTTAAATCGACGTGGATATGCGCCTGTGCTTTATTGCAAAACATGTGCATGGATGGCAGGTTGCAAACGTTGTGCAACACGTCTTGTGTATCATCGCCATCCGCAGCGTTTGCAGTGTCATTATTGCGATGCAAAAAGTGCGATTCCAACTAAATGCGGAGAATGTGGTAGTGAAACTTTACAAGCGATAGGATTGGGCACGCAGCGTTTAGAAGAGACGCTTGCTAAGCATTTTTCCGATGTGCCGATTATTCGTGTTGATCGCGATAGTACGCGTAAGAAAGGTGCGATGCAGGATTTGCTAACCCAAATTCATACGCAACAAAAAGCTATTTTGATTGGCACGCAAATGCTTGCGAAAGGTCATCATTTTCCACACGTCACCTTGGTTGCAGTGGTTGATACCGATAGTGGTTTATTCAGTGCTGATTTTCGCGCTGCAGAACAAATGGGACAATTGTTAGTGCAAGTAGCAGGTCGTGCGGGCCGTGCGGAAAAACCAGGAACGGTCGTGATTCAAACGCGTCAACCACAACATGTGTTGCTGCAAATATTAATTCATCAAGGTTATCATGCGTTCGCTGAAACATTATTGAAGGAACGTGAGGCAGCTATGTTGCCGCCGTTTGCTTATTTTGCTGTCTTTCGTGCAGAATCTTACACAGATGAACCGGCGCAATATTTTTTAAATTCGCTCAAAAATAGTGATGAGTATTCAAAAGCCATTACCTTGTTAGGTCCTGTGCCTGCATTAATATCTAAACGCAAAGGATTGTATTGTCATCATTTGCTGGTGCGTGCTGACAAACGCAGCACGCTGCAACAATTTTTAAAAAAGATTCTTGAGAAAATTGCAGAATCAAAAAAGCAATCAGTTAAATGGATATTAGATGTTGATCCCATAGAAGTGGGGTAATTACTTGCTATCTTTTTTGGTAAAGGCAGAAAGAAATTCTAGTGGAATTGGAAATATAATGGTGGAATTTTTTTCTTCGCCTATATTTGATAAAGTTTGTAAGTAACGTAACTGCAATGCTTGTGGTTCTTGCGCTAAAATTTGTGCGGCTTCGAGTAATTTTTTTGATGCTTGTAATTCACCATCAGCATGAATAACTTTTGCTCGACGTTCACGCTCGGCTTCTGCTTGTCTTGCAATGGCACGTACCATGTTTTCATTTATGTCGATATGTTTTATTTCTACCATGCCAATTTTAATACCCCAGGCATCTGTGTGTTCATCAAGGATAACTTGAATAGCAGTGTTTAATTTGGTGCGTTCAGATAACATGGAATCTAATTCATGTTGGCCTAACACAGAGCGCAAAGTGGTTTGTGCTAATTGGCTAACGGCTGCTTCATAATTCTCAACTTGGATGATGGCGCGTTCTGGATTAATGACTCGAAAATAAACGACAGCGCTGACACGTACAGAAACATTGTCGCGAGAAATAACATCTTGCGCGGGAATATCCATGACCACCGTGCGTAATTCTACACGTACAACTTGTTGAATGAAGGGGATAACAATAATCAAACCAGGGCCTTTTACTTTCCAGAATCTTCCCAAGGTAAATATAACAGCGCGTTCATATTCACGCAGTACATAAAAAAAATTAAATAATAAAATGAAAATAATAACTGCAAAAATAAGTAACGAAATATACATATCCCTCTCCTAAATGATTGACCTCTTTTCTAAAGGCTCAACCGTTAATGTTAAACCTTGTACGGCGGTGACTTTTATTTTTTCTCCATTTCTTAATGCTATATGTGAACTTGCATTCCAAATTTCACCGAATACGCTGACAGTGACTTGCTCATTCATGACGCTTAATACGATGCCCTCGCTACCGATTAAGCCTTCTTTGCCAGTAAGGATGGCTTTTTTGTGCGCGCGCAAGCTTAAATTTAACAGCATGAAGAAAAAGGCAACAGATAAGAAGCTCATCGCAAATATTAATATCCAAGATAAATGATGATCAGGATTATCAAGATCAAACAGCATGATGGAACCCATGATGAATGCAATTATTCCGCCTGCGGCAATCAAGCCAAAATTTGGCATGAAAACTTCGAATATCATGAGAGCAATACCAATACACAAAAGTGTCAGACCAATGTAATTGATGGGCATGAGTTGGAAGGCATAAAGTACTAATAATAATGAAATGATGCCAATGATGCCTGGTAAGAGGAATCCGGGATTGGATAATTCAAAAAATAATCCATAGATAGCAACTAATATGAGTAGGTAAGTGATATTTGGATTAGTGATGAAAGTTAAGAAGCTATGCTGATTATCGGCGGCTAATGCAACGGATGGAGTAAGCACGATAATCAGCCAATTTAATAATCCTGTCCATCGGCGTATAGGCATATGACTTTTCCATTAAATGTGTAGTATCTCAATTATAAAAGAAAAGATGGCGCAATAAGTGATTTTGATTGCTTCACTGGACTTAGAATGGTTAATGAAGTGGCAGCTTAGATAAAATGGGTAAATATTGATCGCACTGCCTAGTTTTAATTTGTTGCATTGACGTTATTTTTCAGCCTGATATACTTTCGTCCTCCCAAGCATGCGCCGGGGTGGCGGAATTGGTAGACGCGCCGGTCTCAAAAACCGGTGAGGGTGACCTCATGCCGGTTCGATTCCGGCCCTCGGCAGACATAATCGCACGTCTTATATAAGTTAAGGTATTATCTCTTTACTGATGTCCCGGTGGCACAGCTGGATAGCGCAGCCCCCTCCTAAGGGGCAGGTCGGAGGTTCAAATCCTCTCCGGGACGATGGATTAGTCGATAATAATCAATAAGTTGCAATCATCATCCTTTGGTCAATATTTCTAATTTCAGTTTGGGTATAACCACGGGTATAACCAAATTGATCTCTAGCCATTTTTGTTTATAGAAAATTATCCTAATATTGAGATTGTGTTATTTAGAATCAGGAATAAAAATGGACTTTATATACAAGCTAAGAAAGCTCTGCTTTTTATTTGCTATCTCGCTAATTCTCTTCGGATGTTCAGTGACAGGGAATTATCAAGCTAGCGCTGATGTAAGTTCATCAGTAAGTTCATCAGTAAGTTCAGAACAACTAGCTATAAATATAAAAAAGGATATTGATCAGAATCCTAATTACCAAAAAGGAAATGGTCATTATCAAGCGAAAAAATATACTAGATATGTAAATAGGCTTGTTGAGCAAGTAAAGCAAAAAAAGATTTCTGAAAAAGATGCTCGTAATTTGCTGATAAAGACATATCGTCAGTTTAAGACTAAAAAATATAATTTCGAAAAAGAAAACATGTTTTATGAATCTCCACCTGTAACTCCCACAGAAGATTCAACGGTACTTATTCCGCGATACATTCCACCCAAACCCGGAGCATTATAAACATGTCTGAATTAAATGATGTTATATATAAATTAAATAAAGCTAAATTAGATAATTATGATAAACATTATGTGATCTATAGCGATAAGCTTTCTACAGCTTGTCGACAATTAGCTTTTTCTGAAGGCGCTGTTTTCTGGATTTTTAGCGAGGCGAGTTATTTATCAATATGGATTGCTTTAGGTCTTTTAATGTTGGTTTTATATTTTTGTGTTGATCTATTTCAATATTATTATGGAATGCGTGATTATGGCAACATTGCAGATAAGATAAGAGCAGAAATGCATAAACACGAAGTTGAAAA
>Ga0207155_1008_pt1 | contig 11653 bp, 2 predicted proteins | sample Alteio_BWMinHeat_26_FD_153515 | JGI IMG/M metagenome (GOLD analysis project Ga0207155, IMG submission 153515) | Enriched cells from forest soil in Barre Woods Harvard Forest LTER site, Petersham, Massachusetts, United States -... | ecosystem: Environmental > Terrestrial > Soil > Temperate forest >... | reverse complement strand
CCGCCGCTATTCACCGTAATCGTGCCACCGGTAGTGTCACTCAATGCGTTGGTTGCTAATGCGCTTAATGTTGCGCCGCTGTTCACGGTTGTGGTACCGGTGTAAGTGTTGGTGCCACTTAAGCTTAAGACACCCGAGCCACTGACGCTCATGTTACCGGCACCGGAAATGACACCGGCTGAGGATTGTGTAATGTTACCGCCATTGGTGTTGAAGGTGACCGGTTGGCCACTCGCTGTGATCACATTACCCGTCAAAGTAAGTGTCCCAGCATCGGCTTCAATCGTACCGCCACCCGTGCCACCAATAGTGATTGAGCGGTTAGTCGAATCCGACGTGCTGCTATTGGTATCAATCAATGATGCAGCTGATGCACTGCCCAAAGAAATCGTGCCGGATGTGGCAGCACCGATTGAGCTGTTCGCACTATAGTTTGCGAGTTTCGTCACGCTCAACGTACCGGCAGTAATCGTGGTTGAGCCTGTATAAGTGTTAGCAGTGTTGCTTAATGACAAGATGCCACCGATGCCATTTTCAATGACAGCGCCTGCTCCGCTTAATACACCACTTAATGTGATCGTGCCGGCGGTATTGGTTGCGGTAAGAATGCTGCTGCTATTACCAAAAGACCCGGTGCCACTTAATGTAAAGCTGTTGGTGCCTCCTAATGTCGCCGTGTCGCTATTGCCGATTGCATAGACGTTGGCAACAGAGACGCCGCTGCTGCCTGTGACTGTTCCGCTATTGATAGTCAGTGTGCTTGTACCAATTGGTCCATTGGTGATAGCGCCAGAACTGCTAACTCCTAAGTTCAATGTGCCGTTACTCAGCGTTGTTCCACCGGTATAAGTGCTCGCGCCGGACAAGCTCATCGTTCCGGCACCATTGAGAGTGAGTGCAGTGCCACTGCCACTGATAATCCCTGTGATAGAACCACCTGATCCGGCATTGGTCAGAGTTAGATTATGCCCGCCGGCAGTAATGGCTGCTGCGGTAATATTACCCGCACTGCTAGTTAAGACAGTGTTAGCACCCAGTGTGATTGCCCCTGCATAAGACTGATTGCCTGTGGTCGTAATGCCAGTCGTGCTTGCGCCAAGACTAACCGCACTGCTGCTGCCATTTTCTGTTATGGATGCTAATGCAGTCGAACCACCCACGATATTGTTAAAAGAGACGGTGCCTGATCCGCTCGTTGTCGTAAGACCATAACCGCCATTTAAGGTGCTACTAAAAGTAATAGCAGCATTGGCTGTAGTTAATGTTGCATTACCTCCCAGAGTCGCTGCGCCACCATAAACTTGTGATCCCGAACTGCTACCTGTCGTGACGCTAACAGCCGTTCCCCCTGTGCCAAAAATGACTGGGCCGCTTAAGTTAATACTCGCGCCCGTGCTTGAGCTTGTAATGTTGCTATCGATTTGGAATGTTGTCGTGCCCGTGCTTGCGATGCTGGTGCTGTTATTGTTCAGTGTCATGACACCGGTGCTTGCGCCCGAGTACCACAAGTCTGAGGTGCTGAAACTTTCTTGTGTGAATTCATAGCCAATTTTGCCGACTTTGGTGCTGCTAATCGTGGAGGTTGTGCCGTCACCAATGGTAATTCGATTAGCTGTCGCATTGCTGAAAGTGATTCCAGTGAGATTACCATTGCTGCTCGGTGCATTGTAAATCAAATTATTGTAGGTGCTAACGGTCGGCAGATAGAACACTACAGGTGTATTATTGCCGATACTGCCAACACCATTGAGCGGTGAAACGCTGGAGCCGCCGCCTAGTTGGGCAGTATTTTTTGCCAGGAAGTAGAATGAACTATCGTTAAACGAGCTTAGTTGTTGCGCATAAGTTAAATTGCCATTCGGATCAATGCCGCCCACAGCAACTATACTATTGGCTGATGGTGTGCTACCTGAAATCACACGAGGCGTATAGTTGTAAAACCCTCTAAGGTAAGCGTAAGAGCCGGTGGTAATGCCCCAGATATTATTGAAGTCATAACCCGAAAAAGTGCCTTGTGTTTGCATAGCCGCAGTATTTTCTGCTGTGCCGTTGGCTGTAAATGCTAGAGTATTGGTGGTTGAGTTATAGTAGGTCGAGAGTGGGGAATGAGTGTTTTGGCCCGTTACACCACCAATGGCTGCATAATTGCCACTACTGCAGCCTGGAAAAGATGAGCCATTACATAAAACGGTTCCGTATGAAAAACTATTCGCAATACCATTGGTGGCTTGTGTCGTACCTGCTACACCACCTGAACGTTGTATCCCACCGGTGCCATTATTTGCATTGAAAAAAAACATGTTGCCACCGAAATAGGAGTTGGCTAACAATGGCGTGTCGCTACTATTCAGGGTGACTAATCCAACTATGCCACCATTATACAATGAAGTAGCGGGGGTTCCGGCGGATGTTAAGTTATTGTTATAAATAGTGGCCGTACTAAAGACTTGATTAACCAAACCATTACCTTGTACGTTCTGAGCGAAGGAGGCAGATGTTCCTATCGCTGATGAGCTTGAGGTATTAGCAATGATGCCTCCCACTAATCCGAGGTTTTCAATTGTCCCGACTGATGAAGCACTTGTTCCAGCAAGAGTAGAAACGAGTGCTGCTTGGCTGTTGCCCGGTGCAAGATTGATGAAAATATTGTTAATCGTATGGTATTGACCATTGATAATGCCGGTAAATGGATTTGCGCTTGAAGCAATTGGTACAAATCCTGTACCCGTTGTGGATGAGGCTGTGCTTTGGCTAGAGCTGTTTGAAGTAGATAATGAAAATAATGAGGCATTCGTTCCCCATACATCTGCCTTATTGGTCATGGCACTTGCCATGTCGATATCACTGCCTAGTTTATAAGACCCTGCTAAGGTCGTGCCAATTAATTGCAGTTGATGCGTGTTATTAATCGTTGTGCTGTATTCAGACATCAGCATCGGGCGCGTGCTGCCTGCGAAAATGAACCAAGTATTAGTGGGTGCAACGTTAGTGGTGCTAGGAGTTGATGTGATACTCCAGCTATAAGGGGCGCTTGAAAAAGTGGCGAGCGCAGAAAGATTGGCTGTACCACCATTTGTGCAAGTGCCGGAGAAGCAGCCGCCAGTGACGTTAGTTGATGTGCCACTATTTGAGCCAATAGCAGAAGCTTGACCGCTGGTGTCAGTATCCCAAAAGCTAGCTGAAATACTACCGCTGGAAGTCTGTGATCCAAGCAGCCCACCTAAATGAGTAGCACTGCCACTATTTACTACACTGCCCGAACTATAGACATTCGTAATAGTGGCATCGCTTGAACCACCAATACCGCCAACATTTGATCCAGAAGTTCCTGAAGTAATCGTGCCAATGTTATAAGAATTACTAACGGTGGTTCCTACGACGGCGTCGCCAAATAAACCGCCAACTGAGCTACTTAAGTGACTTCCAGTGACAGAACCTGCGTTGTATGAGGTTGTTATGCTTCCGCCGAAGAAGTGACCCACTAAGCCACCTATGTCGGATCCAACTGCGACAGTGGTAATTTGTCCTGTATTATAGGAAGAAGAAATTGTGCCAATATCATTTTCACCCAGTAATCCACCAACGTAGTTTAGTCCTGAAATAGTTGCCGCATTATAAGATCCTGATAGATTTCCATCCTTCAAATACCCAACAATTCCACCCGTGAAACTGTGGCCTGTTATGGTGCCAGATATACCAATGTTTGAGAGAGGAGTTGCGCCCGCATTGACAACACCAAATAAACCAACATCGTCTTGGCTGGGAAGATTAATTAATATATTGCTAATGAGATAATTTTGCCCATTAAAAGTCCCGGTAAAATTGTGGGTTAAGTTACCAATTGGAACAAAACCACTGCCACTGGATGATGTTGTTCCCCATACATCCGATGCATTACCCATAGCAGATGTCATATCGATGTTATTGCCTAAGGTGTAGCTAGCACCGAGTGTGCTGCCCACTAATTGTAATTGATGGGGATTCGTTACATTCGTGTTATATTCCATCATTAATATGGGTCGCGTGCTGCCATCGAACATAAACCAAGTTGTGGAAGGTTTGGTGGAAGTGGTGCTAACTGTACCCGTGATTGTGCCGCTACTATTCCAACCACTGCCTGTGACAAAACCATTAGCAGAGTTAGTGAAATTAGCTAAGGTCATCATTTGAGCAGTGGTCATGCCTAGATAACCAGCGGCTCCAGTACTGCCAGAGCTGGTAGATTGTCCAGATGTTGAAGTGTCCCAAAAACTATTAGTGATGCTAATTTGATCTTTATTACCTATTAATCCACCTAGCGTGCCCACGCCACTTACCGCGCCTGTGCTGTAACTATTTGTAATGGTGGCTGAAAGACTAGAAACATTGCCACCAACGAGACCACCTACATATTGAGAGCTGCCGGTGCCTGTCACGCTACCTATTGCATAAGAATTAGTAACACTTGCTCCGGACCAGATACTTCCTATTAATCCACCTGCATTACCACTTGATGAGGATACAGTTACAGAACTATAGACGTTTGAAATAGTTGAGCCATTAGCGGCCCCTAAAAGACCACCCGCTCCACTTGCTGTAACGGATCCTCCTGATGCGTAAGAGTTAGTAACGGTTGCACCAGTCCATGCTTCATGCCCTAATGTTCCAGCACTAGCAGCTGTTGCTGTTACATTAGGATTAGTTAAGCCGATATTTTGAAGTGTGCCGGTAAAAATACCGAATAAGCCAACAAAGTTAGTTTGTGCTGTATTAATGTAAAGGTTATTGATGGTGTAATTGCTGCCATTATAAGTGCCGGTGAAATAAAAGTTACCAGTTAGTTCACCAACAGGCACCCATCCAGCGCCTGTTGGCGTGTTGTAATTTGTGTTCCAAATATCGCTCTTATTGGTAAGAGCGCTGGTTAAATCAATGTTATTAGCTTGCGTGAAGGTTGCGCCTAATGTTGTTCCAACTAATTGCAATTGATGCGCATTGGTGACAGTGGTGCTGTATTCAGACATCAGTAATGGGCGTGTGGCAGGAATAGTTGATCCTGGTGTTTGATCGGTGCCGGCGTTAAATATAAACCAACTGTAGTTAGGTGCGGTTGATGTGGTACTAGGTGTAGTGGTGATGGAGCCACTTGCTCCAGCCGTAGTACTCCATCCCAGGTTTGTGGCGGCACTGGTATAGCTTGATAACAAAGAGAGATCAAGAGGCGTAATGCTACCCGTGCTACTTGCATGGGTAATAGTGGCTGTACCGCATGAACCAAAACAGCCCGCATAGAGTTTAGTGATTGTGCCAGCGCTAGTAGACCCGTATCCTGCATTTATGCCACTTGTGCCTATGTCCCAAGTGCTATTTAACAAAGAGCCTCCAGCCACAACACCTGCGAACCCGCCAGCATTTGTTGTTACGCTTTCTGCGACGGTGCCTGAATTATATGAATATTGGATAGTTCCAGCATTCATAAAACCAATAAAACCCCCTACGTCTGCACCACCCGTCAAATCTGAAACGGCGCCTATATTATAATTATTTTGAATCGTTGATGCGCTAGTTTGCATCGACCCAACTAGGCCACCGGTGGTAAAAATGTTGGGGCCGTAGGCAGTAACACTTGCAGCATTATAAGAGTTTTGGATAGTGCTTGCGCTTGATAGACCAACAATACCAATCAGCCCCCCCATTCCATAACCACTTGTTGCGGCTGTACTCCTAGAGCCCAAGATAGACCCTGTTACATAAGTATTATTAACAGTACCGCCATTTAAATTACCAATTAACCCTCCGATTGCTGTCGTGGTGTACGTAGTGGCTGTACCACCACCCACGATGTTTACGTTAGTTAATCCAACGTTACTGATGCTATTGGTTCCTAAGCTAGCATTACCAAATAACCCAATATAATTAGTCGCTGGTTGATTAATAGTAAGTCCATTAATCGTATAATTTTGGCCATTAAATTGACCACTATAAGCCGTCGTGCCATTTCCTATGGGGATAAAGCCTGCGCCACTATTCCAAACTGCTGTTCCGGTAGCGTCAATATTGTTTGCCGAACTAAATGATTGAGTTAGTGTCCCGCCACCTGCGGAGCTTGACCCTATGCCCTGCAAGCCATAGACATCAGTAATGGTGAAAGGACTGCCAGTCGTACCTGAACCACCTGTAGCCCGAATAAATGAAACACTCGAGCTCGGGCCATTGCCACTATTTAATTGGAAATTAGTCGCCGAGAAAGAAGGTAAGGTGCCAACTTGATACCATTGTCCTTGAGTAATATTGAAATTTCCTACGCTAATCGTGCCACTTGCGCCAGTTGTAATACTTTGTGCACTGTTTACCGCAGAGAGAGTGAGGCCGCCGGATGGAGCCGAAATAGCTGCATTAATGGTAATAGTACTTGCAGCGTTTAATGTAAGTGTTGATGTACTGGTCCAACTCAGTGGATCTGAAACGGTAATGGTTCCTGCACTACCGCCACTACTGCCATTATTTGTTGTCGTTACCGTAATACTATTGTTTGCAAGACCATTATCTAATGTAGTGGTATTAATCGTTGAAGTCGCTGAGCCTGAATTAGGTTCATAGGTATTGCTGACATTCGAATAATTTGCATCGCTACCCACGCTGATCGTGACATTTGCTGGATCGAGTAGCCATGTTCCCACAGTACCATTGAGCGCAGACGTATTGACGGTCGAGTTACCAATATCAAGGTAATTATGACTGGATGTTTCAACAAATCCACCATTTCCGCTCACCGCTCCACCGCGAGCGGAAATGATGCCATGGAACTGCGTGTTGTCATCCGACCAAACAATAATTTTGCCGCCATCGCCTTGGGTGAGGGCATCGGCGTTGAGAGTGACGCCGGTGGCAACAAAAGTATCGGCTGCGTTAGGTTCAGGTCCTGCGCCGTGCGCATTTCCTCCAACTAAAATTTCTCCTCCACCTGAATCACCGCTTGCATCAATCACCGCGGGTGCTTGAACACGCACATGCTTGCTGAGCACTTTTATTTTTCCACCGTGCTGACCAGCTCCGCCTGATGCAATTAATTTTCCGGAGACAGTGACTGTCCCGTTTTCATCACCTCCTAAAATAATTTCACCGTTGTGTTGTGAAACCGATTTCGCTTGAACGACGCCACTCATGTTAATAACATTGTCGAGAACTCCTTGCGCTGCTCTTGCGCTGAGAATAACTTTTCCTCCATCCGCGATAACACTGCCGGTGTTACTCACTCCATCTTTTAATTTTTGTCCATTTTGATCCACGCCTGCACTCGACGCTTCTTCATCAATCGTAAAATTAATTAATTGATCGCCAGACAAGTCGACCGTAAATTTATTTCCCGATGCGAGTACAACACTTCCTAAGTTTGCTTGAATCGTTCCATCGTTTCTGACTCCGTTACCGACGAGTGCGACCAATCCATAATTTGATGCGACGATGGTTCCTTGGTTGATGATTGATCCAGAATAATTTCCTGAGTGTTGATCAAAAATTAATTTGCCAGCGAGAAAGTTCTGGCTCGTGATGTCTGTGGTCGACGCAATAATTCCACCGACATCAACGCGAGCCGTGGGGCCGAAAAAGATACCTGCTTGGTTCACTAAAATAATTTTGCCGTTAGAGGTGAGTTGTCCGTAAATTTGTGAAGCGCCTTGCGAAGGATTGATGCGATTGAGAGCCATGGAGCTTGTGCTAGGTTGAACGAATTGCGTTTTTTCACTTGCACCGATATTAAAACTTTGCCAGTTGATAATTGTTTTGTCTGTGGTTTGATTGATGGTTGTGTTGCCAGGAGTTTGTGTGATGGAGGCATTTCCAGATTCAACAACGCCGCCCTCAGGGTTAGCCATCGCGGCTGTTATTATGCAAAAAGTCGTGACGAGCACGACACTTTTTTTTGCAATCACCCCGAAGAAGCGGAATATTATATTATTTTTTATATTATTCTGGCGCCCCACCTTCTTCATTTCACCCCTCCCTATAGACCCCCGGCAAAAGGCCTGTAGGAATAATGAACTCTCATATATAAGTTTAGTTCAGATTTGGGGTTTGTGTGGTGATGGCAAGTTAGGTGAGATACCGCTATAATGTGCAAAAAAATAAGGACTTAGCCAGGGATCGATGGGTCATAAAAAGACCAAATTGGGCTGTGAGCACACTATGGATGGATTAAAAGGCAAGTTGTTTACTATGCGCAGTCTAAGCAGACTTCTAGCATTGCTTTTAGGATTTATTGCTATTCTTGTTCAGTCTACTGCTTTTGCAGACATTGCAACTGATGTAAAAAATGCAATTCCTGCAAGTACTCGACCTGAAGTCGTCGGAAATACATTATCCCAACAACCATCGACTTCACCGACAGCATTACAACCAATCGGATTACCAAAGCAACCAGAAACATCACTCGGTCCGCAAGCTGAAAAAATTAAATTTAAACTCGTGAAAATTATTCTTGAAGATAATCATGTTTATTCAGATGCCGTGCTTGAAAAACTCTATCAAGACAAATTAAATACGGTGATAACAGTTGCCGAGCTGCAAGATATTGTGCAAAGCATTACAAATTATTATCGCAATAACGGCTACATTTTGACGCGCGCTATTCTGCCGCCGCAACATATTCAAAATGGCATCGTGCATGTTCGCGTGATTGAAGGTTACATCAGTCATGTCAATGTGATTGGTAGACCAAAAGGTGCGAAAAGAATTCTCCAAGATTATGGCGATAAAATTGCGCAATCAAGACCGTTACAAATAAAAGTGATGGAACATTATTTGCGATTAGCAAATGAAATTCCTGGTATGCAAGTACGCGCTGTGCTTGAGCCGTCGAAAACCGATACGGGTGCATCAGATTTAAATCTTGCAGCGAATGAACAACGCGTCACAGCATATTATTCGTATGATGATTACGGCACACTTTATCTTGGACCGCTGCAGAACACAGCGAACGTTGCCTTGAACTCAATGTTGCGTTCTGGTGATACGTCACGCTTAACCTACGTGGTAACAACTCGTCCACATCAATTACGATTTTACGATGCATCTTATCAAACTCCTGTCGGCAGTAATGGTTTGACAATGTCACTCGGAAAAAATAATTCAGTTACACAACCAGGATTAAATTTACAGCCGATCGATATTCAAGGTACGGCAACAACTGTTTATGGATTATTTCAATATCCAATGTTACGTTCGCGCACAGCAAATTTTACACTTGACGGTGGATTTAATTATATCGATAGCCAAGTCACAACATTCACTATCCCACTTTACACAGATCATTTACGCACAATCAAATTTGGTGGAAATTATGATTTCTCAGATCGATTCTACGGTTCAAATTTATTGGGCTTGCATGCGGAACAAGGTTTAAATTTGTTAGACGCATCGTCGAATCCTTCATCTACAACAACATCTCGTTTTGGTGCTGATGGCATATTTACTAAAATTGTGGCGCAAGTGGTGCGCGTTCAACCACTCTTCCACTCGCGTTGTTCGTTATTTTTCATGGCAAATGGCCAATATTCATTCGAGCCTTTGTTGTCATCAGAACAGTTTGGATATGGTGGCAGCCAGATGGGACGCGGTTATGATCCTGCAGAAATTATTGGTGATCGCGGTGCGGGCGGCACATTGGAATTCCGTGTAGATAATGCCCCGGACTGGTTCTTGCTGAATTCATTCCAACTCTATTATTTCTATGATCAGGGTATTATCTGGAATTTACGGCATATTGCCAATATTCCAACTGAACAAAGCGCTGCTTCTACAGGCTTAGGTTCACGCTTTGTCTTTACTAGAAATCTCACGGGTAATGTGATGATTTCACAACCGTTGACACGGCAGATTGCTGCAGAACAAATAGTAGGCAATGGTAGAAGGCCCCGGATTCAGTTTAGTATAGTGGCTTCGGTGTGACGTCATTGTGAGCACAGTTTTTTGTCATCTTGAGCGTAGCGCATGACTGTGCGGTATATCAGTTTCATAATTATGCAAAGGCTTTTAAGTCCTCTCCCGCCAACGATCTCAAGAACTTATTTTTGCAGCGGGAGAGGGTTGGGTGAGGGAAAACAACTGATTTAATGAGTTTCAAGCGCTTGTTGTTGTCTACGAAACTTATACTTTTGCAGAAATCGATTTCATAAGAATTGCCATAAATAATTTTCTGTTTCAGTTAAATTTCTTCTTAATGCTCTTGCTTTTTTTGTCATCATTTATAACTTTCCCTCACCCAACCCTCTCCCGCTGCAAAAATAAGTTCTTGAGATCGTTGGCGGGAGAGGACTTAAAAGCCTTTGCATAATTATGAAACTGATATACCGCACAGTCATGCGCTACGCTCAGGATGACAAAGAAGCTGCATTCAGAATAACGAGTTTTTATATCAAAGTTTGCGGCATAATCTTCGTAGTTTTCGCATGAATCAAATCCAAGAAAATCAATATTGCCAACTGTTCTCTTTCACGTAATTCTTCAAATGATAAGCTTTCAAAAACTGCTTTAGCATGCGGTTCCAGCATTTTAACGGGAATAAAATCATTAATTATTTGTAAACTTGCTTCCCATTCCGGGCTCTTTTTTAATTTTGTTATTGCTTGATCAATGGGTTGTTTTAAAGCGGCAGTTAAAAATGCCAGTAATCCTCGATCATCTTGCGCCATGTGTCCAACATAGCGTCTGCAAGCATCTTCATCGCCCCATTCTTTCCAAGCATATAATATCGGGATTAATTTAGGATGTTCCGCCAGTCTACCATTTTCAGCCCAAGCCAGAATTTTTTCGACCACAAATTTTTTAAGTGCGAGTAATTGGCTAGGCGTGAAATCACGATGCTCGACTGGTATCGCATTGGTTTCGTCACCCATATGTTCTTCGCTTTGCACAGTTAACTCATGAACTAGTATATATAGACTATTGATAGTCTTGTTTATCGCATTGCTAAATACATCAAAACGTTCTGTAGTATTTTCGATACGCTGCAGTAATTGATGAAAAATCCGGTGTAAACGCATCGGTGTATTGAAGCTAAGATTTGAGCTTTCACCTTCTGGAAACAAATCACCGCCATCCATTAGTGCACTAATGACATTGCCAACATGCACTATTTTAGCTTTATGTTCAGCGATGCTATCCAATGAATCTAAAAATTTGGTGATTCTTCCATCTTGATTTAAGCGCAGCAATTCCAGCGCAAATCCTTGTTCATCATTGGTTAACGCAAGCAACGCATTCATCTCAGGTTCAGAAACATAACCAGTAGGTATCGAAAGACGGAAATAAAGATCAAACATATCAGCGCTGCAAATACGACGATATTTACGCGCTAAATCTTCAGAATGATAAAATGATGCAAATCTTTCGTAAATACTTCTCAAGCGTGGGAAAAGACGAATCAATAATGATAACAAAATATCCGGCGAAATATTTTTATTGCGATGTAAGATTTCATCACAACGTAATTTATCTTCAGCCAATTTAGTTTGATTAATCAATTCGACATTATTCATTAAATCAGTAAATAAATCTTTATTATCACGAATACCATAAAAGACAGATGGCGCAAATGTTTCAATCGCAGTGATTGCAAAAAAATCGACTGGGTTAACTAAATCTTTCACACGTGGAAAACTAAAATTAAGTGCAT
>Ga0207155_1201_pt1 | contig 11697 bp, 6 predicted proteins | sample Alteio_BWMinHeat_26_FD_153515 | JGI IMG/M metagenome (GOLD analysis project Ga0207155, IMG submission 153515) | Enriched cells from forest soil in Barre Woods Harvard Forest LTER site, Petersham, Massachusetts, United States -... | ecosystem: Environmental > Terrestrial > Soil > Temperate forest >... | reverse complement strand
GGCCATCACGCCTTGCCCGTTGTCGTTTCGCTGGTGGATGTCGAAGTTTCGCTCGTACGAACCTCCAAACTGAAAGAGGTGCGAGCCGTGAATCTTGCTGATGTCATCGCGGAGGGTAAAGTCGTGGCCGTCCCAGTAGCGTTGGCGGACATCCTGAGTGTCCACGTTATAAGGGATCAGCGCGTTCAGGCGAGATTCGCCGCCGATCTCTAGCGCCCCTCCCAGGCCAGCAAGTTGCGGCGGCGCCTGGGCTGTCGACCATTCCCAGAAGTTCCTCAAGTAATTAAAGTGGAAATCATTTGTAGTGTTCGCGGAGATGTTGGTCACAAGCCCCAACACGTAATAGGAGGGCTTCTGCTGCCGCGGCGCCGTTGACACCGGCTGCCCCAGGGTACCTCCAAGCAAACCACCAATGTCGATCTGTGTGTTTGCTAGTTGGTCGAGCCGGTAATAGCGATAGCTCCCCATCAGGTGCCACTTCTCGCTAAAATCATGGTCGATTCGAGTCACGATTGTGTCCGACTTCTGCGGTAGCAGCACCGACGCGAGGTATCCCTGGGTATTGCGCTGGTCGCCGGCGGATGGATCGTTTGCCAGAGGCATGTATTTCGACCACAGTTGAGAGACCAGTGGGTTCAGACCAAGGTGGCGTGGATCGCACGGAACGTTCGAGTTGCCGCAGGTGGCCGGTTGATATGTGATTCCATTCACAGTGACCGGCACGGGATTCAGGTTGTAGGCTTTGTATGCTCCCGTAGCGTCAGGGACCTGAATGACCCCCGCCCGCATCAGGTCGCTCGGTACCAATCTTTCAATGGTAGTAGCCTGGGGAAAGCGCCGCGCTTCGTAGTTGAAGAAAAGATAAGTCTTGCCTCCTAAGAATGCGGGCGCGATCGGTCCCCCCAACGAAAACCCATACCGGTTTTGGTGAGTTGCAGGCAGCGGCGTGAAAGGGGAAACGATCTTTCCCGTCGTGTCCTTGATTGGTGTGTGGTTGTTCTGCCAGGAGTTGGCTCCAAAATTACTTCCAAGGAAGTGTTCGTAAGCCGACCCATGCCATTGATTCGTCCCGCGCTTGGTGACCAGCGAGATCTGGCCGCCTGCTGATCCGTTGAAATCAGCGGCCATATTGTTGGTCGCGACCTTGAACTCTTCGATGCTCTCCGCCGGCGTCGGCATCACGCCCGAGGGAGTCCCCCCGGTAGCAGCAGAGCCGATGAAGCCGGCAGCCTGAGTGTAAGTACTGGTCGTCCCGGCCATATCGTCGCTATTGTTGCCTCCGTCAAGCTGGTATGTGTTCTGATCCCGGACCGCTCCGGCCACTTCGCCGGTGGGCGCCACTGCCGGCTGCAAAACAAACAGCGCATTCGCATCCCGGCCCAGGTTGGTCAGCACATCGAGTTGCTTTCCGGTTATCACTGTTCCTACCGTCGCGTTCATCGCCTGCAGTTGGGTGCCCGTTGTTGCCGTTACGAGGACGGTCTCCGAAACTGAGCCAGCCTGCAGTGTAACGTTAGCCGTCAGCTCTTGCGCGACCGTTACTTGCTGGCCGGAAGCGATCGCTCGCTGAAAGCCCGTCCGGCTGACCGAGATGTCGTAGACACCGGGTGGAACATTGACGAAGATGTATCTCCCCGCGTCGTTCGTTGTCGTTTTTCGGGCTGCATTGGTCGCGACGTCGGTAAGCGTCACTTCGGCGCCAGGCACCACGGCGTTTTGCTGGTCCGACACCAGGCCCGAGACGGTTCCCGAAGAAGTTGACTGCGCCATGCCAGGTGTTGCGCCAATGCTGAGGATAATGAGTATGCATAATCCCAGCACAAGCGAAGAGAGAGCCTTACAACAAAGCTTGTGGATAGTCTCCTTGCTCATAAGTTCCTCCAGTGGTGTCAGAGTTTACGAGGCGGCCGTGCCGGGATTCACTCCTTGGCGCCCGGTCTTTACCGCGCCGATCCTAAGGCTGGTTGCCTCTGCTGCGCATACCCACCTCGTGAGAAGTAGGTGCCGCCCGCAATGCTCCGGACAATCAGGCCGGGACCCGACGCAGATGACGGAGGGAGCTTGCGCACAGCGCAACCGCCCTCCGTGAGGGTTGGTTCCCGGCCAATACCGGCCCAGGCTTAGTACGTCTAGTGCAGGATTTTGACTTGCTACCCTGCCAGGTCCTTCTGTGACTCTAGCAGCGAATCGAAATATTAGTGCTTAGTAGGCAGCGCGATACTACCAGACCAGGCTCCCTGCTGCAAGGGGATTCTTATCATTAATGAGATTCTTGTGATTCGAAGGTCTTCTTGAACCGAACGTCCGCATACAATGCGCCGAGACCAAGTGTCAACTCGAGCGCCCCCAGGTAAATCGTTAGCCCGAGTTCGTTTGCCTCTTCGTAGCCCCAGGTCCCATCGGTCCGCCTCGAATAGTGCGTAACGTGCGTCCGGTGCTGCGCGATCAGCAGATATTCTTGAAAGGTGGGGATCGATTTGTAGTATGTGAATTTGTCACCTCGATCAAAAGCTTCCGTCGTCGGAGACAGGACTTCATACAATAGGATGGGGTTCAATAGCAAATCGCTGCCGTTGAACCTCTCGACCTGAACCGGTCCGCAAACTACGCTCCCGTCTGCGTAACGATACGGAGGAGCGGCCGGAACCTTGATCTGCATGTTATTCGTGAACAGCCTGCAATCCCTGCCTTTCAACTGGTCCCTTAGCGCTTCGAACACGTTAACCATGATTTGATCATGCGCCAGAGTGCCTCCGCTCATTGCAAAGATTTCGCCGTCCCAATACTCGTACTTCACTTCCGACTCGCGTTCCAGCGCGAGGTACTCCTCGAGAGTGTAGTGATGGTTGCGGTCGGTGGCCATCTGTGGATCCCCTTCCCTGCCATGAATCTAGCGCTAAATCGCCCATTTGCCAACGCCGGCTTGAGAGGGTGACGGCCGCGCAAACTGTTAGGTCAGTCGTACCTTGAGCCGTAGCATTCGATCCTCTCAATCCTGAATGACGTCACCTGGAGATTCAGACTCAACTGCCAAACTCTTCCAGACTCTCCGTTAAACTCTTTTATCTAGACAGGTGGGCTGAGCTCGTTATACATTCAATTCATTCGATCCAGGCTCCAAAGCCCGCTATGAGGTAGGTTATGAGCGATCATCAACGAAAAACGGGCGTTTCACCCACCGCGCCTCGCCCGGCCAAGAGCATTCTTAAGCGTATTGTCTTAATGGCGGCGATTGGACTTGGAAGTGCTTATTCTATGGCAGCGACCTTAACAGTCAGCGGAGATGGTCCTGATAGTCCGCTAGTCAAGGCGGCAAAGCAAGCGATGGCGGACGCGGTCTTCCTTGAGGGAGGGTCAAAGAATCTCGCCCAGGATGCTGGTTATCGAGAATTCCTTCAGTTCTTTCCGGACGACCCGTTGCTTGATGCAGTTCCCCTGAAAACAGCCGACATTCATATCCGCCAGGCGAAGTCTCAGGACACCGTTTCAACTCAAGCTGAGGAGGCAGGCCGCGAGGTCGAACGACTCCTGCGGCTCCGCCCCGGCACCCCTTTGGTGGCACAGGCAGGCACGGCGGGATTCAAGAGCTTCGAAAGCCCGCAGGTTCATCCGCTCTGCCTCACACCGGACGGAACACGCCTGCTGGCGGTAAACAGCCCGAATAATACCCTGTCTGTGTTTCAGTTGACCGGCGCTACACCGGTCCTTTCTATAGAAATCCCAGTAGGACTGGAACCTGTCAGCGTGGCTGCCCGCAACAACAACGAGGCCTGGGTGACAAATTGGCTCTCGGATTCAGTGAGCATTGTGGACCTTAACGCCGGCAACGTGATTCGGACCATCGACGTCGGCGACGAGCCGACCGACGTGGTGTTTGCCGGCCAGCAGTACCAGTCCGCTTTCGTCTGCGTCGCCGGTCTCGCCCAGGTCAAGGTATTTGACCCGGGCGCCCCGGACGCAACCCCTCAAATCATCGATATCCCCGGAAAGCAGCCGCGGTCGCTCGGCCGAGACTCCGCCGGCGGCCGGGTCTTTGTATCAGTCTTTGAGTCGGGCAATCAAACCACTATTGTACCCACGGCACAAGTCACCGCGGCCGGTGGACTGCCCAAACCGATACCAAAGATGTCCAAGAAGCTGCCCAAAGCGCCCGAGACCGGCCTGATCGTCAAGTGGAATGGTTCACAATGGGCGGACGAAAAGGGCAACACTAAGTGGAATCAGTTCGTTCCCTACACGCTCGCCGACATCGATCTGGTTGTGCTTGACGCGAGCGGTCCGACCGCCGCAATCAGCCAGAATATACGCGGCGTTGGAACTCATATCGGCAATGCCGTATTCAATGCATCCGCTAATCAGCTATGCGTAGCGAACACCGAGTCCTTCAATCAGATTCGATTCGAGCCGAACCTCAGAGGTCATTTCCTGAGCAATCGCGTTTCGATCATCGGCCTCGGGTCGCCCAGCCCGAGTGTCACATCCGTTGACATCAACCCGCACATCAACTTTGACGTTAGCACTGGCTCCGATCAGGAGCGATCTCTCAGCCTGGCGCAGCCGGCCGACATCGTGCGCTCGAGCGATGGAACAATCTATCTGGCGGCAACAGGGTCTGGAAAGATTGGTGTCTTGAATGCCGCGGGCGCGGTCGAGGCTCGGATCGCGGTAGGCAATGGTCCGACTGGCCTGGCGATCGATGAAGCGGGGCAGCGGCTTTACTCCCTGAATCGCTTCGATGAAACCATAAGCGTGATCAACCTTGACACACGAGCGGAAGTTGGCCGAATAAATATCGGGGTTAATCCTGAGCCCGCGGAAGTCCAGCGGGGCCGCCTTTTCCTGTACGACGCCGGTCTGTCCGCCCACGGAGACGTGGCCTGCGCGAGCTGCCATCGCAACGGCCATCGCGATGGACTCGCCTGGGACCTTGGCGATCCAAAGGGCAGCCTCGAGCAGGTCACCAGCCTGGTAAGCTCGACCTTTCATCCAATGAAAGGGCCGATGACAACCCAATCGCTTCGCGGAATCGTCGGCACCGAGCCTCTCCACTGGCGCGGCGATAGGGCCAACCTCGCCGCTTTCAACCCTGCCTTCATGAGCCTGCTTGGCGGCACGCGCCAGCTCACCGACCAGGAGATGGCCGACTTCCAGGCATTCATTCAGACGCTCAGCTATCCGCCGAATCCGTTCGAAAATCCGGATCGCACCTATCCCAGCCCTTCGACTGGACCAAGCGCCGCCCGCGGACAGACATTGTTCACGACTGCCCGGCTCGATGGCGGGATCCTTACCTGCAACAACTGCCACACCGCTTCGCCGGGATTTGGATCCGGAACCAATGGCGTAATTGTCCCGGGCACGCTGCTTCGTGAGCCGCAGGACTTCAAAATCCCGCAACTGCGCGGCATGTATCAAAAGCTAGGCATGGTCAGCGCGCCGGGCGAGAACCTCGCTGGTTTCGGATTCATTCACGACGGCTCTATCGATAGCCTGCTGGACTTCCTGCGCGAGCCGGTCTTTACCTTTGCCAGCGATGCCGACCGCCTGGATGTCGCGGCATTTGTCATGGCGTTTGACACAGGGCTTGCTCCGTCCGTCGGCCTGCAGGTGACCGTAAATGACGCCAACAAGACGTCAACTACCGTCGCGGATCGGATCAGCCTGCTGATGTCCCAGGCCGACGCCGGCAATTGCGATCTGGTCGTCAAAGGAATCTATGGCGGTGTCGCCCGGGGCTTTCTGTACCTGGGCAGCGGGATGTTTCAGTCCGATAAGCAAAGCGATCCGGCCCTCTCCTGGCAGGCGCTCGTTCAGGCCGCCGCCCAGGGTTCCGAGCTTACCTTCACCGGCGTTCCACCGGGCGCGGGCCAGCGAATGGCGTTAAGCCGATAGCTCTGCTATCACAGACTCACTGGATCTGGTAAACCAGGACCTCCGCTGGGGTGGTCATACGCCGCACTGCTCGTGAGCGAAGAGAACCGGCCTCTCCCGATTGTGATTGATCTAGGCAGGAATCTTCGATCTCCATCACCCGTGGGCTGCGAGTTTAGCGTCCTCCTGTCTCTTGTACGCTAAAGCATCGGGAACCTCTTGAAGAGCCCGCACCTTGTTCAGGAAGTCCTGAGACAGATTCGGCGGCGCATAGCTGGCATCCCTGATCCGCAAAAGCGTGGCCCTGTGCATCATCGCCCCATCCTTTATATAACGGTGTCGCCCAAGCCCTATCTGTGGAACCCGCCGTTTCAAAGCCGCGCGCCATTGAAGCTTTGGAAAGAACTCGGCGGGCCACCACACGGCAGTCAGCGACTCATGCTGCGGTTCTGTCCAGGGACGCTCTGGCGGCTGACTCTTGTGAAGAACCTGCTGTAGTCGTTGATCGTTCACCAACAGACCGGCTTTCTCGGCCTCTTCCAACATCCACACAAAGGCCATGCGCCAGAGACCGCCATAACTTTCCGGATAGCCGCCCCCGACGTCGGAATGCACTCCGGGAAACCATAGCTGTTGCAGGTCCTGGCCCGGCGCTGCCGTCATCAAATTCTGCCTGAAGAAACACCGCCTTTCATCTATCGACACTGCATGGCGGATGATGTCGACACTTGGATTGCACGCGGTGTATGGAAAAGTGGTGGGGTCCCAGACCCATCCGACCGATGATACGGTGTCCCACACTCCCAGGAAATGGACCGGGAACCGCCGCTCATCGCCGGCTCCAGGCGCTTGCCTCGCAAACGACCATCGAAACTGATCCAATAGGTCCCAGTACCCTGACTCACCTCCGTTGTGGATGGCACTCCGCACCGCTTTGAACAGACGCATGGCATACGGAACCAGGTTTTGATTTCCTTTCGGCAATAACCCGACCGCGTGCAGCATCGCGACCAGAACACGCACGGTGTACGCGCCACGGCTGAACCCGAAGAGAAAGACGCGGTCACCCGGCTCCCACAGGTCCATCAGAAAGGTGTAGGCCTCCTGGACCTTCCAGGTGAGGCCGGCGCCAAAGGCCAGGCCAAATACTTCTGAAATCCCCTTCCCGATCCGCGTAACAAAGCCTGGCTCAGGCAGCGTTCCCACTCCTCCGTCGTAATAGAGTCGCTGTTTATCCGGATCTCGATCCAGCACCTGTGCAATCCGCACCACGCTCGTGTTCTGGGATCCAAACTGGTTATTGGTTCCATCGCAACAGATCACAAAGTTCCGCGACATATTTTTCCTCCTCCCATCGCCCCTCAGCAGCAATCCTCATAAGTGTTCCGACCGGTGCGTGCCTCTGAAACCACAATACTGTCTGGACATCCGATCCGCTTACGGGTGAGTCGGCGGCCCTCGGGACATAGCTACTCCGCAATCGGGTGAGCGTGGACAAAACTGAGCGGGACAGCCTCATCCAAGCCCCACATAATACATGGACGCTGACCGCGGGCAAATCCATTCGCGGAACATCGATGATCGCTTGTCGTATGAGATTTCAGTGGAGCAACAGCATCCGTTTTGTTTGCGCTTCCTTAACCTCTGAGGAACTGATAGAATTAAGGTTTGGCCCCGTCAGGAGAATGAATGGCTCAATCTAAAAGCGCACTTATCAACGAGCAAGTAACAGACCTCGGAGCATCGGGAACCAACAACGAGAAGGAAAGATCGCTTTCTGTGAAATCGATTCCTTTCATACTGATGCACCTGGTGTGCCTCACCGCAATCCTTACCGGTGTAAGCTACAAGGCGGCCTTGATGTGCGTCGCATTGTACCTGATCAGGATGTTCGCTCTCACGGCCGGTTATCACCGCTATTTCGCGCACCGCAGCTATTCGACGAGCCGCACCTTCCAGTTCCTGCTGGCCCTGCTCGGTTGTACGGCTGCCCAGAAGGGGCCCCTGTGGTGGGCTTCGCATCACCGCCAACATCATAAGTATACCGATAGCGCCGGCGACGTTCATTCACCTCGGCAAAACGGATTCTGGTGGGCTCACGTCGGATGGGTGCTCAGCACGAAGTACGAACCCACCAACTTTGAGGACATCAAGGATTTCGCCAAATACCCGGAGCTGCGATGGCTTAACAACTGGCACATTTTGCCGGCGGTCGTACTGGCAGTTATTTGTTTTTTTGTCGGCGGCTGGCAGGGTCTTATCTGGGGATTTTTTGTAAGCACCGTGGTCCTGTACCACGGGACGTTTTCGATCAACTCGCTTTCGCATATGTTCGGCAGCCAGCGGTATGAAACCGGCGACGACAGCCGCAACAATTTGTTTCTTGCACTGCTGACCTCGGGCGAGGGATGGCACAACAATCACCATCACTATATGGCCTCGGTCAGGCAGGGGTTCTTCTGGTGGGAGATAGACTTGAGCTTCTACGGCATCAAGCTCCTGGAAGCGATGCGCCTTGTCTGGAACTTGCGCTTGCCGCCTCCTCGCCTCTTGGCCCACACTAGCTGACGCTCGAGCACGACGTACCCTCCTCGTGAGAGGTGGGGGTATCTCAAGGCGCTATTCACGTCGCGTCGAATCCGCTGAATTCTTTCTGGTAGGTATTCCCTTTGTATTCAAGCTCCTGGTGTATCCCGATTTTTGACGTGTAATACGCGTGGGCCGTTCTCGACTTCAGCTCCCGGAAGAAGTGCTGTTCGGGCTTTTCGGGCGTCTCTACGTGCGCCATCCTCGTCAATACTGCTATCTTCTGGTCGGACCCGGCCTGCATGAATGGCTTTCCGTTCATTTCCTGCGAAATCTGGTTCACCAGGTTCAGGCCGTCTCGCCATTCGTCCTTGTTTTTTTGGTCCCACGCTTCGGCCAATTGCGAATCGATGAATGCCGCCGCCTGCGCCGCCCTGGCACCAGGAGAATGCTCGTCTGTCGGGATGATCAGTTCCGTCAGTTCATCCACCAGTGTGAATTCCTCCGGCGTGAAGAACAGAGGAGCCTTCGTGGCGGCCTCGGCCATCGGCGTCGACGCCTTGACATTTAATGCCCCGCCTACCAGGGGCGCCGCTATTACCGCGCCGGCCGTTATCTTAAGCATCTCCCGCCGGGTAACGGACGCCGATGAACTCCCAGGACTCTCGGGACTCTCTAAACTCTCTAAACTCTCTGAACTCTCTGAACTCTCTGAACTCATGACAGGTTCCCCTTCTTGAATTGATCGGCCAGATGATCGCAAGAGCGCCAGCACAGCGCCATTATCGTCCAGGTCGGGTTCTGGCATGAGGCGCTCACATGACTGCTGCCGTCGACCACAAACAGATTCTTCACGTCATGGGACTGCTGAAACTCGGTCAACACCGAAGTCTTGGGGTCCGCACCCATCCTCGCCGTTCCCAACTCATGAATCGACCAGCCCTCGGTCAAGATGTTCTTGTCGACGCCGACTATTTCGATGCCCGCCTCCTCGAACATCTCCTTGGCGGTCTCGGCCATGTCGGCGGCCATCTTCTTTTCATTATCGCCGAACTTATAGTGGAAGCGCAGCACCGGTATCCCCCACTTGTCCTTTAGGTCCGGGTCCAGATCCATGTAATTCTCGTAGCGAGACAGCACTTCGCCGAACGCTCCCATTCCAATGACTGCTCCAGCATAGTCTCGGACGGCTTTCTTGTATGACGCCCCGAATCCCGGCGCTTCCGTGCTTTCAGGATACATCCTCGTGCCGCTGCCGCCTTCGAATCCATAGCCTCTGACGAAGTCCGGATGCTTATCCTTCACGTTTCTGAACCGCGCGACATAGAAGCTCCCGGGCCGGCCATCATCCAGGGTGCGTGGCTTGGCGACCTGGTCTTTGACGATGCCTGAGACTCCAGGCCCCATAACGTGCTCGCAGAAGTTGTGTCCAACATGCCCACTCGAATTGCCGATACCGTTGGGAAACTGGCGCGACTTGGACAGCAGCATCAAGCGAGCGGACTCTAAAGTCGACGCCGCCAGAACGACAACCTTCGCTTTAGCTTCATAACTCTTGCCGGTTTCAGAATCGATGAACGAAACACCTCGCGCCTTGCCGGTGTTGTTGTCAACCAGTATCTCGTTGACAACGGAATTCGTTCGGAGGGTCATGTTCCCCGTGTCCATCGCGGGATAAATCAGCCCGGTCGGCGAGTCAAAAGCGGCATGAATATCGCATCCCCCGACTCGGCGGTCGCAGGCCCCGCGCCCATAGCACCGGCTCCGATACTTGTTGTGCTTCAAGCCGTCCGTTGTTACCCCGGCGCGGTAAGGGGTCAGGCACCGCCCCATCTTCTTTAAGGACTCGCGCAGCTTGATCTCGCCGGCATTCAGCCTGACCGGCCGTTGAAAAAGGCTGTCCGGCAGGTGAGGCAGGTTCTCTTTGTGGCCCGATATCCCCAGGTACAGATCAACCTTGTCATAGTAAGGCTCGATGTCCTTATACGAGATCGGCCAGTCATCGCCGTAACCGTCATGCGATTTCGCCTTGAAGTCGAGGTCCGAAAGCCTCAGGGCCAGCCTCCCCCAGATATTCGTCTTGCCGCCCAGCAGCCGCGCCCGCACCCAGGCGTAATCGGTCCCGGTATAGGGATGGTCCTTTTCTTCGACGACGATGTTCTTGCTATAGTCGGGGCCGCCCCAGTTCTGAACGTAAGATAAAACGTGCTTAAAGCTGCTGTTCTGGGCATAGGGCGGGTGCCTGATCGAATACTCGTTGTATCCTAGCGCGTGATAGCCGGGCGGCATCGCTCCCCGCCGCGGATGATCGTATGGCCACTCGGTGGACTTCAGCTCTTCTTCGATGTTCAGCTTCTTTCCAGCCTCGAGCAGCAACACTTTCATGCCGTGCTGAGTCAAGACGTGCGCCGCCATTCCTCCGGCCGCACCCGACCCGATAACGACCGCGTCATAGACCTTGGCGAGGTCCACTTCCGCGGGGTCCCTTCTGAACAACCCTGTCAACTTCATCGTTGGTTCTCCTGACAAGTTACGTTGACCGGTCCACCGTCACCGGCCTGCTTCTGAGGCTGCTTCTGGGTGCTGGCGGCTGTTTTGCGACTCAAATCTCTCGCTCGCTATCGTCGCAGCGCCAATAACGCCCGCGTTGTCTCCAAGTTCGGCGCGGACGATCCTTACGCCCTTCATGCTATATTCGAACGCGATCCTGGTGGCCGATTTCTCTATGATCGGCAACATTTCGTCGCACAATGCCTCGATTACACCTCCGCCCAACACGATGACCTCAGGTCCGAGTACGTTGATCATGCTCCCGATGCCGATGCCAATGTACTTCGCAGCTCTATTAATCGTCTTCTGAACGACCTTGTCTTCCCGCTGATAGGCTTCTTTGAGCGCGCCGCTCGTGACTCCCGCCAGACTCTTGCCGTGACGCTTTGTTAGCGATGTCTTTGCGCCGCGCCCTACCCTGCGCCGGAGGTCGTTGACGATGCCCGTCCGGCTGGCCAGCGCTTCAAGACACCCCCGGGCGCCACAATTACATCGCGGTCCCCCTGGTTTCACTACCATATGACCCACTTCGCCGGCATTCTTGCTGAACCCGTGGTAAAGCTCGCCATTTATTATTATTCCACCGCCGATACCGGTGCCAACGAACATCCCGAGGGCATAGCTTGCGCCTCGAGCCGCTCCCTTCTTGAATTCACCATACGTCCCGGCATTCACGTCGTTGTCGACAAATACCGGGCGCCCAAATTTTTCAGCCAATCGCGGGCCGAGTGGAAAATGGTCAAAGTTCAG
>Ga0207155_1215_pt1 | contig 11858 bp, 12 predicted proteins | sample Alteio_BWMinHeat_26_FD_153515 | JGI IMG/M metagenome (GOLD analysis project Ga0207155, IMG submission 153515) | Enriched cells from forest soil in Barre Woods Harvard Forest LTER site, Petersham, Massachusetts, United States -... | ecosystem: Environmental > Terrestrial > Soil > Temperate forest >... | reverse complement strand
GGTGTGGTGGCCGGGGAAATTGGATGCCTGATATACCCGGAAGGTAAAAAGGCAGGCGAGATCTTTCAACAGGCCCATGCCTATTCAAAATTTATTCCAGTAGTTGCTTCTATCGAATTTTTGGGCGCTTGCTATGACGAGTTTCCTTTCGATACGCCCAGGATGGATCAACGCGATATTGTAGAAGACCGTTTTAATAAAGCGTTGAAAGAATTATTCGGCAAAAAATACCTGCCTTATTCAAAGGCAGCCAGCAAATTTTATTTTTATAAGAAGCTGCGTTGTAGTATGATCCATCAGCTTAGGCCCGGTGCAGGGATTCTTTTTACGACACGGTTGGAATCGATCTCCGATAAAACCAGGCACCTGCAGGAAGACGGACAGGGGAATTTAATAATGATACTGGAAGACTTTTATGATGATCTTCAGAAAGCCGCCCTTAAATTAGCGCTGCTTTTTGAAAAGGGCAAACTCACTAATAAAAAAGGAGACCAGGCATTTATGCAAGTAATTTCCTACCAAAATTAAACTAACATATATAATAATTCCAATAAATCAATTTGAAATATATCTTATTGCCGGGCGTATTTTTAAAAGCACCTGGAACAACTCTTCATATATTAATCCGTTGCCTAATATCATTTTTTGATAGGATATGCCATTACGGGTCAATTCCTTAAAGAGTAATACCACCGTGGCTTTTCCCCGGACGGCCTGATGAATCGCATTTGCGTCGACATCTTTTTGCCGGATTGGAATCGCCCTGTTATTATTAAAACTGCTGAATATTTGCTCGATTGCTACAAAAATCATGAGATGGCCCTGATAATCCTTGTGTTGGTTTAATTTCTCTTTGATCTTCTTTATTAATCGCTGGTTGCCGGCCTCAACACTGCTTTTGGTTGAGGCTCGAATATTTGCGATATAGGTATTGGTTTGAAGGTCGGCGGTTATCCTAAATTTGATAAAGCCGGGCATATCTTTAAGTACCTGGTCATATACCGTTTCATAATTATGGGTAAATGTCGGTTCTATATGAAATATGAAGTCGTCTGTTTCCTTTTTTTTCGGATGGATGATCGTGCTGTCTTTCGCGGAACGATAGCCATGGACAAATGATCGGGTGCCATCATAAAAAAGCTGTTTGTTTTTTTTGATCACTTGGTCGTCTCTTTTTTTGAAGCCGATATAGCCTGAAAAGATTTCATCTAAGGTCAATGTTTTCTTTACCGGCATTCTTGAAAGATTCCAAACGATCTCTGTGGTCAATGACAGCAATTCTTCGGAAAATGCATCATAGTATTTTGTTACTTCAACGTTAAATTCCATATCGTCGAATTGCAATGAAATATCAATTTCCTTTGTTTTCGTGCCAACCTGGTAGGTATGGCCGATTTCAGGATTCAAACCAACTGAGCGAAGAAGATAATTTACATGAATTTCAAAAAGTTTTTCAGACAGGCCCTTATAGTTAATCCTTCCGTCCCGCGACAGGAGATGATAAGCCTCGTTTCCAGGGATAGATTTATAATATTTGAGCAGTTCCGCCACTTCATTTAAAATATAGATGGAATTGGGCTGTTTGTCGAACAAAATGTGCAGCAACCAGTTATCATGGTTTTTTTGCAAAGTCCCGGTTAGATCGCTTTCAGGAAAAAAGTCAGCGAGTTCATTTTTTATACGGTCGAGGTTTCTGAAATGAGGATCATTCAGTAATGCATTTTTCCATTTGAATTCTTGCAGGCTGTTATACCACTCATCTAAATAATTCATTGGAATTGCTTTTTCATAGCGGATTTATTCAACCGCAACCGCTTTAACTCCGGGAACCTTGATCATCTCCAATAATTCATTGACCAATTCATGGATATTACTGTAAGCGGAAAGTTCATAAACCCGACTGCCATTGTCGATATCAGGTTTGTTTCTCGCCATAAGCCACTCACTATTGGCCAGCCCCGTCTCCCTGTACGGCTCCAATGTGCCGAAAATATCCGTGGCTTTTTGATAATCCGGCAGGTGCGTTTTAACCTCTTTAATAATATCGTCGCACTTGGCAAATGATTTGGTGGTTCTTGCAAAATGAAGCAGTACAAAGTACTCAAAGCAGCGTGCGGTAAATGCAATCCGAATTTCAGGCTTGGAAGTTAAGGCCTGTTCAAAGGTATCGGGTACATTTTCATGGCCGTCGAGGTCGAAAACGATCCAGACAAAATCATAGGGGTCGTCCTTTTTGTTGGCCTTTATTTTGTTTTTGGCTTCAGTCACTAATCCTCTTGGCGAATGATCCTTCGGTTTGTAAATTTCGACATTGATTGCTGCGAACTGCCTCCGATATTCTTCTTTGGTCGTCAAGCCTTTAAAATATTTTTCTTCTGTCTCGCCTTCGCACAGGATCAGCCCTCTTTTAAGAAATTCTATTTTCTGCCGGGTTTTCCTGAATTTGCCCATCTTAGAATTCGAAATTGAGGTCATATTCATTGATTACTGGGGTCGCGCCGAACCGCCCGTTCATGTACCATTTTTCCAATGGAATATCTTTTCTGACTCCTGCAATATCTGATATCGTATAATAATGGCTATAGCCCTGGTATTCCTTTTCAGCCAACCAAATCTGATCTCTGCGGAACAGCTCATTATCCAGTAAAGAAACTTCATGTGTGGTGAAAATCAGCTGTGCTTTCTTCGGATTGCTAACAGGATCATTGAATAACCGCACCAGCGCTTTGGTCACTTTAGGGTGCAGGCTATTGTCCAGTTCATCAATAATTAAAACCTGTCCTTCAGCAAGCGTCCCTAATATAATTCCACCCAGGACCAGTAATTTACCAGTACCCACAGATTCATCTCCTAATTTAAAATCGATTTCACCCGCTTCTTTATCGTTTTTGAATATTTTATGACGCGTACGTACCGAATAACTGTATCGCCTGATAAACTCTTCCCTTTCGATTTCACTCATGTTTTCAGGCAAGCTTTTCGGATCGATATTCGTCGGGTTCACGCTAAAAGAGAGGATACTGGTGTCCATTGCCTTAACCAGTTTAATCAGATTGTCCGCGAAATGCTTGTCCAGGCGCATCCTTTCGGTGAACAAATTAACAAAGGCTTCTTCGTGTTTCCTATCAATATCCTCAAAATTAAGCAACATGTTATTAAAAAAATGGAATGGAAAATACAATGCTTCCAGTTTGTCAGAACCTACTTTTGAAAGATATAACTGATTATCATATAAAGTTTCTTCAATATCCTTTTTACGACCGGTGACCCGCTCGCCATAGGTAATGTGAAGACCCTCTCGTTCAAATAACTTCGCGGGCTGTGATTTGGGATAATAATAGAGCCGCTCATAGGTGATAGTATTTAATAAAAACCCGATTTCATAACTGTACTTGATATGATCAGCTGCAATGAATTCAATCTTAAACTCAATCGGTTTTTCACGATAGGCCATATCCAGCATATAAGGCTCATAGGTTTGAATCCTGCTGCCTACTTTAAAATCTGCCGAGCCCAATACCATAAATTGCAGCGACCTCAGTGCTTTCAATAAGTTGCTTTTTCCGGAAGCGTTACGGCCATAAATAATAGCCGAGCTCAAAGCATTCGAATTTCCACTGATAATTATCGAGCCAGGATTTTCCTTTACGCTTTTGTCCGCCAGTAAAGTAAACAACTGCTGCTCCCTAATGGATTTATAATTGGTGACATAGAACTGTAATAGCATATTTTCCGTGAATTACATACAAATATGCAAAAAAGATGCAAATTAAACAATGATTTCCATATTATTTTAAAAGTCTAAGCTTAAATTTTAAAAAATGAGTCTTATTAAAACCCTACATTTTATCTCTATTTTTATCGACCTTTGCACCTTAAAATTCGTCTCGTATGGCCGAGGTTATCCTCCAATTTAAGTTCTTTATTTCCTGCCCGGGAGACGTGGAGGAAGAAAGGAAACGACTGGAGGTTTTTTTGAAGAATGCAGAAGCGGCGCTGGCAAAGAAAGGCATCCCGGCCAGCCTTAAACCTCTTTACTGTATGTTATGGAGATGTTGACCACCCTGTTCCGGGCCAAATTGACCACTGGGTTAGCTGACTTTTGGGTTGCAGCAAATGCTGTAAAAGCATGTACAAAAATAGTTATTTAAAAGGTAATTTCATTAGTGGCTGTTTTCCGGTTCCACACCACGTTTTCTTCTCATAGATTCTCCCTTTAGCTCGATGCGGTGCGCATCATGAACGATCCGGTCCAGGATAGCATCAGCAATCGTTTTTTCACCAATCACCTCAAACCACTTATTGACCGGCAGCTGCGAGGTAATGATCAGCGAGGTCTTACCGTGCCGGTCCTCAATGATCTCCATTAGTGCCGCCCTGCTTTGCGCATCAAAAGGCTGGATACCAAAGTCATCCATGATCAGCAGTTGCTGCCGTTCGAGTTTGGCGATCTCCTTGATATAGGAGCCGTCTGCCTTTGCCATCTTCAGCTTGGCGAATAGCTTGGGCGTGCTGGTATATAATACCCGGTAACCCAATATACAGGCCTGGTGCCCTATAGCAGAAGCTACATAGCTTTTACCAATACCGGTGCTGCCGGTGATCAGCAGGTTCTCAAAGCGGTCAATAAACGAACAGTCCGCCAGGCGCATAACCTGGTTACGGTCGATTGTTCGGTCAGCATGATAATGAACGTCCTCTATAGCAGCCTTATAGCGGAATTTGGCATAAAGGATCGTGCGCTCGATACGGCGGTTCTGCCGGTCATCCCATTCGGCTTCTACCAGGTGGGCCAGCAGCTCGTCCGCTGTGTAATCATTCGTTTTACCGGTTTCCATGCTGCTTTTAAAGGCATGGAACATGCCGAAGAACTTCATCTTCCGCAGTTTGTCTAATGTACTTGTGTTCATGTTGTTATTGGTTTATTTGTTGTGTATTATTCTTACTTGTAATTGCCCCTGATGTTCTTGTGTTCGGGCATAGGCAGCTCATCGGCGAATAAGCTTTCTTCATAGTTGTCCATCTTGTTTTCCAGTATGGTTTGTATCGTTTTATAGTTATAGACGCCATAGCTTAATGCCCGCTGGCAGGCGACGGTCAGCCGTTCATTACCTGCTTTTTTGGCAAAGCCGAGTACCCCCAGGCAGGATTTATAAGCCTGTTCGGGGTGTTGTTTACGCTCCAGTATCTGGAGAATATACAGCCTTACATCCTCGTGAATGGAAGCTGCCCAATCCAGGAACATATCTGGCGTCCAGTCACTTTTAAAGCGGTGGGTGCTGGCCATGTGCTCTTTATCGGTGGTATAGCCATAGGGGTTTTTATTGCGCTTGTGCAGGGCGATACGCTCATAATTGTAGTAGATCTCTACCGTAGTGCGGGAGTATAACAGCTTGACGTGCTTGCCTATGAAGCGGTAAGGCACGCTGTAATAGTGCTTATCCGGGCCGAGGTTAACGTGGCCGTTCTTGATCACCCTGGCCTGGAACTGCTTTTTGAACTGGTAACGAAGGACAGGCAGTGGTGCGAGTGTTTGGCGCTCGATCTCTTCAAACTGTAGTATTCTGCTGTAATTGCGGCCCTTGAGTAACTGGCTGTTATGGACTTCCAGGGCCTGCCAGATCGCTGTATTGAGTTCTGTTAAAGAATGGTAAACATGCTTGTTTAAAGGAGCGTAGATCTTGGTATAAATGATCTTTACCGCACCTTCCACTAGTGCCTTATCGCGAGGGCGGTACGCCCGAGCTGGTAATATGGTAGTCCCATAATGGTCGGCAAAGTCCGCGAACGTTTCGTTCAGGGTAGGTTCATAGCGGCTGCTTTTGGTTACGGCAGCCTTCAGGTTATCGGGAACAATGGCGGCAGGAACGCCGCCGATAAAGTGTAGGGTATTCTCGCAGGCAGCTATAAAGTCTTCCTTTTGCTGGCTCATAACGGCCTCAACGTAGGTTAACTGGCTGGCGCCCAGGATAGCTACAAAGACCTCTACGGGCGTGATCTCTCCGGTATCCTTGTCTGTCAGGCTCATCTTTTCACCGGCAAAATCGACGTATAGCTTGTCCCCGGCCTTGTGATCCATGTGCATGGTCGGGTTGACCCTGGCCTTCCATTGGTTATAATAAAAGCAAAACTGGCTGTATTGGTAACCGTCGGGGAACTCTTTGTAGTAGGCTTCCCATAGCATCTGCCGGTTAACACCCGTTCGTTTGAGTTCTTTATCGACGTGGGGAAAGCAGCGCAGCATGGACTGCATACGTGCGTTAGGCGGGTGTTCTCTGCTTTTGCCGAACAAATCTTCCAGCTCTTTGTCGTTCAGCGCGTTAACCTCGTCAAAGGTGAACCCGCTGGCTTTAAATGCTGTTATGTACTTTTTTACTGTGTTTCTCGATGCATCGGCCTGGGCAGCTATCGTCAATAGTGGCCGCTGCTGGCTGTGCATCTTTAGTATCTTTCTTATCTTACTCATGCTGATTGTTAAGTTGGCCATGCTTTACGAAGGTGTCTTTGCCCTCAAAAGATGGTTACTTCTACAGCATTTGCTACGCGTTTGGGGTGGTCAGTTTCCCCCGGAATGCCCTGGTCAATTTCCCCCGGAATGGGTGGTCAGCTTGCGCCGGAATGTGGTGGTCACGTTCATCAGAATCTCCATTCAGATATTGAAGATCCTGGTGAAAAACTCGAAGCAGCAAAAAGGCTAACTGAAATGTCTAACAAGGAAGGGTTTGAATATTACGCGGATCATATCCTTCAAAATCGCCAGATACGCAGCCGACACGACTATTGGTTTCGCTACCTGATCAATCTCACCAGCATTGATTATCTTCCAAGGCTGCTCAATTTACTGGAACAAAGCTTATTGCCTGAAAATACCGCCGATGTGTTTACACGAATCGACCAACAGGTGTTAGAGGCAATTTTCAATCTGGGCATCCAATCTGCCGAAAATTTGTCAGCAGTGCGTTCTGCATTGGAAAACAAAATCGCGCAACACGCTCCCGAATGGAACTATCTCATGCCATTTCTTAAACGCATGGACTTTCAATATCACCTTAACCGTTCCAGTCAGGTAAATCTTGAAACAGCTATAGCCGCAGTTAACGCACTTGGACTGTGATTTTTTTGATCGTATCATTAACTTAAATTGCATCTTTTTTTAGCTATGAGCCTGTTTGAGTTATATTTTGAAAAGCGCCTTGATCTTGTTAATGAAATCAAGGCCTTGGATGAAAAGCATCAACTGCATTTTATAACATTGCTCCAAAAGGAAAAAGACCGCGCGAATTTCCTGTCCATTATTTCCGAGATATATTTCGCCCGGTTTTTCGACACCATAGCCGAAACAATTCTTCACGACAAGCCACTAGCTAATAAACGGCCGGATTTTAATTTATCGATCAACAATCAACAAATTATCGCGGAGGTTGCCCGGCTTAATCCTTCAGAGGGAGATCAGAAACAGCTTCAATTTGAGTCCGCCTTTATGACTTCCATGGAACAGATCAAGTTTAACTGCATGGTTGATTTCGATTACGACCAAAACGCCCTGATCCCGGATGATGTTGATTTGGATGTATGTAAAGCCATGCTCAGTGACTGGTTATCGGCGGATAGGGCGCCCGGTGATCAATTGCAACTGCCGCATACAATTTTAATGGAGTTTTTATATTACAGTGAAAAATTGGATCACGTTTGTCTCATCGGTGGCGGTGGCAGCATCAATTTTGACTTTCGCCGGCTCGAAGGGCCTAACAGCCCACTATTAAAGAAAAGCAACAAATACAATGAGTTGATTGACGTCTTTCAAATGCCCTACATTATTTGTTTTGACCTGGATTTTCATACATGGTTTGGAAAGCGTGATTTATATCCCAAATTATACGGCTCAAGTGTTGCCAACTATGATCGTGACTGGGTGTTGACCAAATCTCATTTGCTGGACACCGGCTTATATTATCAGCCGGATCGCCCATTTCATAAAGTAGCAGGGATTCTATTGTGTGAAGGGGGTGAATTTACCTATTTTCATAACTATGCTTCGGATGTTAAGCTCAGTCAGCAAAACGAACAGGTTTTTCTGCAATGGCAACACCCATATTGTTAAACTAAATGATTTTGTCTAAGTAATCTTTTAAACAAATTTCCCGGTAGGCTTCAAATCGTGGCAATAGCGGCTTTATCGCCTCGAATTGCCGCAACTTCCTTTCTGCAATCTCCCAGGCTTCCTTTTCACGTTCATAAGTAAGCAGCGGGTTAGTTCTGATTTCCTCGGTTTGTGGCGGCTGTTTTAAATGACCCCATTCATGAAATGCCGACCAGATAACTGTCAAACCATCAGTCCTGCCCAAAACACCAATGTGCAGGTTCAAAACCCGCTTTCCCCTTAATAGTTCAGGTTGTATAATGGATGCTTTTTTATGGCCAAGGAAAATTACCCGGCCATCTTGTTTATAAAATTCAAAGAAAACAAATTGTAATTCCGATAGATAGGCCGCTAGTTCCGGATAACGTTTAACAGCTTCATTAAGCCTGTCGGTAGTCTTTGCTAAATACATTTTATCATCTTGACAGGAGGTATCCAAACTTTTTTTCATTTTGGGATAATGAGATAAAACCGATTATTACGAAAACAAACAACCTGAATATTCGGTCAACTTCGTAAGTTCGCAAATTAATCTTTTATTATGCAACCAAAACCTTTCAAACAATCTCTTAAATATAACCCATTGTTACTTCCCAAAGAACACAGGCAGACCATCCAAAACAGTAACTATGATCTTTGGAACGAATTAACCATTATCAATGCAAATTTCCCTACCGAGGAGATTTTCGTAGATCATGTTATCAAAGATTACGGGGGCACCTATGGAGTAGATTTGAAGCTTACTTGCAGTAATAAAACGGTGCAACAAATGCTGGATTCAGCCTATGAGCGCCAAATGCGGCTGCCAAGATTTGCAATCACTACAACCTCGAAATGATCAAGCAGGCCTTTGAATATCCTGATAATTTTTATGGCAGAGAATATAAACGACATAGTGGAGGAGGGGGAATAATATTTCCGGGTGCATACAAGCCACCGACTTTCGATGAGTCTATTGCAAGTAACCGGGAGGAAATGGGACACCAGGTTTGGAAATTAAAGGTCTTCCTGGATAAAATAGATCTTTTGCGAATAAAGCCTGGTTCTGCATCTCTTAAAACTGCCAGACAATCAGACGTCAATACGCTTGTTTTACTTCTTAGACGCTTTCATAAGATAGCTCAGGAATTTCGTGATCGGCGGATTGACCGTGAACCGTTAGTCATTCGTGACGAATACGATGTGCAGTATCTGCTTAATGCGTTATTAAAATTGCATTTTGATGATGTACGGTCAGAAGAATTTTCGCCGAGCAACTCCGGAGCCAATACACGATTAGATTTCGTACTTAAAGAAGAAGGCATTGTATTGGAAACAAAGATGACCAACGAAAAACTAAGAAGTAAGGCGTTGGGGGAAGAATTATTGATCGATATCGGTCGTTACAAAGCCTATCCAAACTGCACCGACCTGGTCATTTTTATTTACGATAAGGGAGATCATATAGTAAATAAAAAAGGTTTTGCTGCTGACCTGGAAAATCAGTCATCACCGCGGTTAAAAATAACCGTTGTTATAGTCCCTGATTAACGATTTTCCAACAATCTTGTAACCTGTGAAATTTGGAATTAATAGGTAAAAAGTTGTTGAACTAATCGGTTAAATTCATCTGACGCTTTCAACCAGCTCATTTTTTTCCGGGCGAGGTAATATTTGAGAAACTCATCAAAAGGGATCATCTGGTTTAAAACGCCGCCTTCTTTGGTAAAGGCGATAAAGTCATTGATACAGGTGGTCAGCGTGACCTTATTGTGGTTGAACAGATCCTGTATGGACAGCAGCATGTCGATATGTACCACGGCCAGGTCTTTGATACGAGATTTCGGCAGGCCCGCATCAGCGATCAGCCCGTTCAGCTTTTCCTTCAGGAAATAATTTACGCCCGATGTTTCCAGCGCCGCATCTGTATGAACAAGGACAGGATAAATCATTAAGGTTTCCGGATCGCAGTCGTCAATACCTAAAGACCGATAGTCACCTGAAAGCAGCACCTGAATGCTGTTCAATAGCTGCCGCGTCGCCTTCGGCTGCGCTTTAGTCCTCTCTTTTGTAGAAAGGTCCAGCTTCTCAGTTAACTCTTCCCGAATGGATGTTGCATCTGAAGAATTTTTTACGTCAGCCCGTAATAGCACATCTTTAAATTCAAATAACAATACCTTTCTGCCGTCCCGAATATAAAAATCAGGTTCTGCGATCAATAATCTTTTTTTAAGTTCCTCGCCGCTGATGTGCACCTGCCCGAAGCGGCCAAAGCATCGTCTCATAGTCCGGTAAAATAGAACATGCTCAGAAAAATCATTGCCCAGATCGTTTTTTAACTTGCCAAAGTTCATTTCATTAAAACCGCCTAATGGTACGATACGCGCAAAGTCAAAGAGCATGCCCATGTACATCTTATCTGCCAGGAAATTAGTAAACAAAAAGGTGAAAGTAGTCTTGTCGCTTTTATATACTGGATATTCGCGTAGCGTGCGGAAATCGTCCTGAACGATCGGGCGCCCGTTGATCGCTAAATGATCAAAGAAGGATATAGCAGCCTCAAAATCAGGATCAATATTGAATTTTGGGGTCGGCTCCCTGTTTGTCATATAGGCGAGATAAGGATGAAACACCAGCCGTAGATATTCCTCGTAGCGGCCAAAACTATAATGCTTTAGAAACGCAGCGAGGTAGTTGCTGTACTGTGCGTCCTCCATACAAAACTCAAAAAAATAAACTGCTTTGATCAACTGCGCCTGGTAGTCCCGCATGCGCGTAATGCCGAGATTGCCCATGTGTGCGGGTAGTACTATGTCAAGGAAGTGATCAGCGTCGCCAGCCCCGTCCCAGTTGAACATTTCTTCCTGTCCTTTGATGTTTGCGCCATTAATGACGAGCAAAGCTTTGAATATGGCATTTTGGTTGGCGGCGTTTAAGTTCTCGTCTATGCCTTTCGAATGCATTAATAACGATTCCATTAGGATCAGGCAATTGCGGCGGTTCGTCAGCCGGAAAGCTGGGGTTGGGTATTCGTCGTGCACCTGCATAAAGAGCGTAACAAGTTCCTGCGCATCGCCTTCGAGTTGCGTTGCCCACATACCCAATTCCTGCTGATGGAATTGCACCTGGTCTTTGGTGCGGGTCACCATTCGTTGTAACAAATAGGCGATTTGTTCAATAGCCGGAGTCAAGGGCACGGCAGCCAGTAATATACCCAACTCCGGCTCGGGCTGATCTGCCCAAAGCGCACTGAACGAAAGCAACAGCTCTTTTCTTCTTTCTACGTTCTTCATTCGCTATTTCAAAAACAATCGGTTTGCCAGCGTAAGGTAACGGCTTTTTCGCAAATCTTTTCTCGCCCGTATGAGGGCGGTATCGTAAGCCTGCTCCAGAAGTGGACTAAGCTTTTAAATATAATCACTATAACAAACCGCCTCCATTTCGCTAATCTGCCATTGATTACCAAAACTGGCACAAATACGGTACAAGAAAATTTTGACAATTGAATTTACTTTCGTAAATTGCTCGCTGTAAACAAGATACAAGTTATTTTTTCAAGATAGACTAAAGATTTCTAATCTGTAGGTCTTAGGTTCGAATCCTAATGGGATCACAATATAAGAAAGCAGGCTTTTCAAAGACCTGCTTTTTTAGCTCTCTTCAGACGCGCATTCCCCAACGCATATTTTAAAATTCCCGGACAATTTTTTAATTATTTCAATTTATTTAAAACAAAATA
>Ga0207155_1214_pt1 | contig 11935 bp, 10 predicted proteins | sample Alteio_BWMinHeat_26_FD_153515 | JGI IMG/M metagenome (GOLD analysis project Ga0207155, IMG submission 153515) | Enriched cells from forest soil in Barre Woods Harvard Forest LTER site, Petersham, Massachusetts, United States -... | ecosystem: Environmental > Terrestrial > Soil > Temperate forest >... | reverse complement strand
GTGGCGTTGCTTGCTCGCAATGAACTCTGCTAACTTCTTTTCATCGGTGCTGCTGATCCAACACGCTTTATAAATATGCTGCGGAGCAAACTCAGCAGTCGCACCGTATTCATTCAACAATCGAAATTGAATTACTTCAAACTGCAGTGCTCCTACCGTGCCTACTACTTTCTTCTTTCCAAGTTCGTAGGTGAACAACTGCGCTACACCTTCTTCCATCAACTGCAGCAGACCTTTCTCTAGCTGCTTCGTCTTCATCGCATCCTTGTTGATCACCTCTTTGAAAATCTCAGGCGAGAAACTCGGGATGCCCGTGTAGATCATCTTCTCCCCTTCAGTGAGTGTGTCACCGATTTTTAAATTGCCGGTGTCAAACAAACCGACGATGTCGCCAGGCCAGGCTTCATCTACAGTCTCGCGATCTTGTGCCATGAAGGCAGTGGCATTCGAGAAGCGAATGGACTTATCATTGCGCACGTGCAAATAATTATTTCCGCGCTCAAATCTTCCGGAGCACACACGCAAGAACGCAATCCTGTTCCGGTGCTTCGGGTCCATGTTCGCGTGGATCTTAAAAATAAATCCCGTGAATTTTTTCTCGTCTGGTTTTACTTCGCGTGTGGTGGTCTCGCGAATCAACGGAGGTGGTGCAAATCGTATGAACGTATCCAGCAATTCTTTCACACCAAAATTATTCACCGCGCTGCCGAAGAACACAGGCGCCACTTTTCCACTGAGATAATCCTGCACGTCCAACTCTGGGTACACACCATTCAGCAACTCTACATCTTCGCGCAGTTTGATCGCATAATTTTCGCCGATGTATTTATCCAGAATCGGATCGTTGATGTCTTTAATTTCAATCGCCTCCTCCACGGTAGTTTTACTTGGAGTGAAAAGCTTCAAACTTTTTTCATACAAGCTATACACACCTTTAAAAGTTTTGCCCATGCTGATAGGCCAGCTCAGCGGATGCACTTTTATTTTCAGCTTCGCTTCAATTTCGTCGAGCAGATCAAACGGGTCTTGCCCTTCGCGGTCGAGCTTGTTGATGAAACACAGCACAGGCGTGTTGCGCATGCGGCACACCTCCATCAGTTTTTCCGTTTGCATCTCCACGCCCTTCACACAATCCACCACCATGATCACGCTGTCTACCGCGGTGAGTGTGCGGTACGTGTCTTCGGCAAAATCCTGGTGACCGGGCGTATCGAGCAAATTGATTTTAATGTCTTTGTAGTTGAAGCCCATCACCGACGTGGCCACCGAGATACCGCGTTGCTTTTCAATCTCCATCCAGTCGCTGCGGGCGTGGTCTTTTATCTTCGAGCTCTTCACCGCCCCGGCTTTTTGTATCGCCCCGCCAAAGAGCAGCAGCTTCTCCGTGAGCGTAGTCTTGCCCGCATCCGGGTGACTGATGATCCCAAAAGTTCTGCGCTTGGCTATTTCCTGTTCTAATGTCATGAGTAAAAAATTCGAGGCGCAAAAATAAGCAAATCAATTCAACTGTCATGCCGGACAGCTTGAGCGAGAGCAGGGAACGAGTTCCGGCATCTCAACCAAACCCATCCTCATTGTCATGCCGGACGGGTTGAGCAAGGGCATGTGTTCCGGCACCCCAACAAATCCCCAACTTCATTGTCATGCCGGACAGCCTGTGAGCGAGCAAGCGCGTGTTCCGGCATCTCAACCAATTCCATAATTAGTTCAGCCTAAACAAAACGTTCAGTTGAGATTCCGGCACAGAGGCCGGAATGACAAAAAAGGTTTGGCGGCCTGGCCAAGCGAAACGCAAGGCCATCAGGCTATCCGTTACAAGTCCGGCCAAGCGTATAGCCAACGCACTTCGGGCTTTCCACTTCTATCCCTGGTCGAGGCTCCTTCAAAAATCAAGTGGCACTTCTCGCTAAGTCTCATTTCGTATTACATGCTACAAGGGGCTATAAGGAAATGCCAATCACAAAAAAAAATCAATAACTTGTTGGAACAGGATCATTAAAGAATTATTTATGAAAAACGAATTTCAAGTTGATACTGATATTTCAGGACTTTTTAAAAATAAAGGGAGTAATGTTAACGATTTATTAAACCTCTATAAAGCAGCTGATGGATTCTCAAATCACGCCTTAAATAATTATTACTATGATACCCAGTTACTAAAATTAGCTGCTAATAAATATTACACCTGTGGGATGTTAATTGAAAGGAATTATCCAAAAAACAATCCTCAAGAATTGATTGATTATTTTTGTTCTTTATTCAACTACTGCTATTTCCATGCTAATAATTTTCTCTCTAAATACTACACATTGCCTCCATTTAACTATGAACTCGCTTTAGAGTATAATTTGGTAGCAGAGAAATTTATTGATATTGCCACTAAACACGAGCAAGGAATTTTCTCTTCATCTATAATTAAAAACTACGATGAGAAAACGTTATTTGACTACAAACACAGAAAACTTGTATTGCAAGTTGATAAAATGGATTACGAGTCAGCAAGATCAACAACTAATGATGACCCAAAATCTGGCTTTCGTTTTTTAACAAATGCTGTTTCAGAGCAAAAAAAAGTTCTTGAATTCGCTAAAGAAAATGCTGAACGATTTGACATAAGCCTTGAAGAAGCGAATTTACTTTCAAAGGAAATAAAATTGGAGGCATGTAGAGCGGAAATAATTATAAATCGAACAAAAAAAGGGCTTGAATCTAAAAAAGATTCATTCGAAGAGGTGATACAGAGTTATCTTAATATGGTTAAATTAAGTGCTGAATCTTATAAGACCAATCCAAATTCTGACAAGTTTCGAGATTCTTATATTAACCTAAAGGAACAATTGAAAAAATTGTTTGAAATCTCTAAGGATTATTGGTTTTCATATTTGATAAAATTTAGTGGTGAAAAGGAAATTGAAAACCTTATGAAAGAAATCGATATTGGAAAATATAAAAAAGAGAAGGAAAGATTAGAAATAAAGATCGAGCCGGCGAAGCGAATTATTTTAGTTGGGAGTTTTTACCTTTTCATGTTCTTAGCCATTTTGATTTCAATTAAACTTGTTGCTGATTCTAATTTCCCTTTCTACACCTTCTTTTTTACTATACTTTTCGCAATTGTTGCAACTGTATGCCTCAATGCCTTTATTTTAAGATCAGTTGATAGTTTGAGTGAAGAAAGTCTAGTGAGAATAATTGAAATAGCATTTAAGTTTCCAATTGCTGGATTGAAATCCTTTCAAAGTAAGGGAAATAAAAAGGAGGAATAACAGTTAGATATATTTCGCATCAAGTTTAAGCCCCGCTACTTTGAAAAAGTAATTAATATTCATAATGACTGCGCTGCAAAAAATGTTGATACAGATAGGGATCGTAATTTACTGGTTAGCTATTATTTGCTAAAGCAATAAACTAATTCAAATTTTTATGAGCTCAACCCACTATTTGCATTATCTATTGCCCATAATCCCCTTTTTACTACTACCCACACTTAGCTTTTCAACATGTATAGTTATATTAAAAACTCCAAATGAAATTTGGGTTGGGGCTGACAGCAAGAGGACTATCTATCAAATAGATTTAAATACGGGAAATGTAGTAGAAACAGTGAACAATGAATATTGTAAAATTCATAAAGTAGGCTATTTTTATTTTGCTGTTGCGGGTTTTGATGATGAGGGTAATTTTAATTTAGCAACTGAATCATGCTTGAAGTATAAGTCGATTACAGAAACAATACATTATTATCAAAAAATGATGGTTAATCATTTTGAAGATATTGTTGAGAAATATAGAGTTGCGAATCGGACAAGATACATTGATCGTTTTGTTGGAAGTGCTATTGGGCAAACAGCCTTTTTTTATTTTGAAAATAACGAACCCAAAATTATTTCACTCGAATTTTTAACAACAAATAACCCTAATGAAAAAGTCAAGGTGAGATTAAATAGATTCAATAATGAACCAATAACCGTTTTGGGATATGGAGATCATTTAAATGAACCCAATCCAAAAGTTGAATCATTTCTCAAACAAGGAGATAATGCAAATGCCATAAGGGCAATGATACAAACAGAAATAATCCATCACCCTAATGAAATAGGAGGAGCAATTGATATTTTATTTTTAGGAAATAAAAATGAAACCTGGATAGCTCGAAAAAAGAATTGCAAATAGCGCTCCTTTCTCTCTGCAGTGTCTCCCCTTAGTTGTTGTTGGTCTCCTGACCAACAACGTTTCTATTTCAGAACTTCCTAACTTGATTCTCCTTCTCCGCGGGGTCACCCGCTGCAGGGAGGGACTCTGACGGAACACAAACGCAGAGTCCCGAAAACGGTGACTCTGCGGAGAATAAGATTTTCTAACTTTAAGAGGGCCGTCAATAATCACTCAACCGCCTGTAACATGAAGCGCGTCTTGCTTGTCATCTTATGCAGCCTGTGGTTCTCCTATGTTCATTGCCAGGATAATTCCGGTAATGAAAAAGAAAAGGTAAAGAAACTGGCCGATGGAAAATACTGGACAACATCAAATCTCAACATAGCTATCCCGGGTTCGTATTGCTATGACAGCCTGCCGGCACATTGCGATCGATACGGAAGATTGTACACATGGAAAGCGGCTACTCAAGTTTGTACTCAATTGGGGGAAGGTTGGCGGTTGCCGACAAACGAGATTTGCAAAAGCTGGCCAAGCAATATGGTGGTGTGGTGGATGATTCAAATGATAATGGTCACGCTGCCTTTGAGGCAATGATTGCGGGTGGACGTTCGCAATTCAATGCCGTGCTTGGTGGTGGAAGAGATTCGGATGGCCGCTTCAGGCGCCTGGACGCACATGGGTTTTATTGGACCTCTACAGAAACAAGTGACTCCACTGCGTGGTTGTATAATTTCGGGAAGGGAGGGCAACTGCTCAACCACCATCATGACATTGCGAAGCGGAGAGCTTTTTCTGTTCGTTGTATGAAAGAAAGGTAGCTAGCATTTCAAGTAAAATGGAAATCCTTTAGTTGTTGTTGGTCTCCTGACCAACAACGTTTCTATCAGGCGCGAGCCTTATAATTATTAGTTTGAAGAATCACGCTTGTCGATTTTGCGATACAGCACTAAAATTATAATGACGATCGGGATGAGCAATAGTAAATGCACCAGGTGATCGGTAGCATTGGCGGTGGTCGCGAAATATCCAAATAGCCAACCCGAAAGTAAAATGCCAGCGGTAACAGCCAATCTTTTCATATTGCTGTTAATGGCGAAGACACGTAACCTCGTTGTCAGCAGGAAATAGATAAGAAGTACTGCCGGGCCTGCTGCCAATAGAATCCAGGGTGCAGGCTTATCGGGAGTAAAAATTAAAACAAACCCAGCGCACCACAGCGCACCCGTGATGTACGTGATCAAGAAAGTTAACCCTGCAGCAACCTTACTGGTTTCACTTGTTGTTTCTGAAAACTTGTTAGGCGCGCACTTTACGCCAACAATAATTGAAATAAATATGGGTATGCATGCAGTCAACAACAAATACGAGGGCGCACTGAACTTTGTCAGGTTTATGAATATAAAATGAAGACTCGTTGTGATAAACACAAAAATGAAACAGGTACTATAGAATACAACCGGCCTTGCCCATTGCCTGGTTCTATCCTTGTCAAAGAATAATTCGGTCAATAAAATTGGTCCTGTTATCGAGCAGAATGCGTGAAACCCTGCCGGCATATACATGGCCCACACCCAGTTGGTGTCAAGCGCTCTTCCTAAGGCGATGTTGTTTCCAAGAAAATTAGGATTGAAGACAGACTGAAGCGTAAGCCCTTCGAGGATGAAGCCAAACGCAACACCAAATAATATTATCGTAGGCCAACCTGCGTTCATTCTTCGGGCAAGTTCCCTGATGATGACTGCGGCCGATCCATATAACAGGAACTGTGTAGGTAAATATTGCAGGCGAGTCCATGTGGTGGAGCCGGATAATACCTCTGCCATCAACGTGGAGCTAATCACCAGGACTATCAGCTTCCATCCGTCATACTTTCTGGAGTGTTCCATTATTATCTCATTGATATAAAAGTGAAAATAAGAAAATAATAGCTCGTTGTTACGCGCCAGAGTCAGAAGCGAGACTCTGACAGAAAATCAATTTTTTATCCCTCTCCAATTCACTAATTTAGTAAACCATGCAAAGGCTCGCCTTCATCCTGTTGATTGCTCTTTCGCAGATGGTGTACGGCACATCTATTCTCATTCCCATGGATGTTGCGCAAACCAATCACCTCAAGGCGTATGGTTTGGCTTATCTCGCGTTGAAGAAAGAGGTCTCGGTCGATTGGCTGTTGAACTATCGTGGCGGAAGTTTCATGATAGCATGGTCTGAATTGTTGGAACGCGAATGTGTTGTGAGGGGAATTTATTTCGAGAAAATATCAGCCCAACAAGTTAATACTCTTTTAGCGCAGGTGACTAACCCATCGGTGAACATGGATGTTGTGCGACTCGACCAAGCGCCACGCATTGCGGTGTACTCGCCCAAAAACGAATTGATCGCTGACGAAAGTGATGCGGTGATCAACGTGCTGGACTATGCCGAGATTCCTTATACCATTCTCTACGATGAAGAAATCCTGAAAGACGAATTAGCCAACTTCGATTGGTTGCATTTGCATCACGAAGATTTCACAGGTCAAGCCAGGAAAGAGATGTTTCGACAGGAGAAACAATTTGAATCAAAAATGCAGGAGATCATCGCCGCCAAACTGGGTTATGCGAGAATATCTGCCATGAAATACGATGTCGCAAAAAAGATATTGGCATTTTGTTCGGCAGGGCATTATTTGTTTGCAATGTGTTCCGGTGCCGAAACATTTGACATCGCACTCGCTGCACAAGGGCAAGATATTGAAAGTGAAATGAGTGAAGGCACAGGAGTAGAGTTGGATTATTCCAAGTCGTTGGCATTTGAGAATTTTGAATTACAGGGTAGTGGTCGCAACTTTTCGGACATCAACGTAGGCGGATGGGGTGATAACAATTCGGAAAATGATTTTTTCAGATTGTTTCAGTTCTCTGCCAAATGGGATGTAGTACCTTCGTTGCTTACCCAAAATCATGAACATGCGATCCGTGACTTCAATGGGCTCACCACTGCTTTCAATCCAGCACGTGTGAAAACAGAAGTACTGGTGATGGCCGAGAACAAACAAAAACCAAATGTGCGCTACATTTATGGTGAAGTAGGCAAAGGACATTTTACGTATTACAGCGGGCACGATCCGGAAGGGACGCAAGGTGGGCGGGGTGGTGGTGGACGAGGACAAGGTGGTCGTGGCATGCCGCGCAAAACAGACTTGAACTTATATCCTCACTCTCCGGGCTATCGACTTATTCTTAACAATGTCCTATTTCCTTCTGCCCACAAGAAAAGACAGAAGACGTAGCATACTAAAATTTTAAACTCGACTTCGATCTCAGCCGTGTCGCCTCGGGCTGCGTTGTAATGCGTTAGAGTAATTCGACCCCATCGGGGTCGCAGGTTTATAGCAAACCATTACCTATCAACATCCGACCCCATCGGGGTTGAATATGATTTTTGCCGAATGGCTTTTCTCTCAGTAATACCTCTGTCTCGAGGGCTTTAGTGATGCGCCAGAGTACGAGGCGAAACGCTGTCAAGAAATAATTACTGAGATAAATGTATCGCCTATTCCCATTGATAGGTCAGAACTCTTTTAGTGGTCGTAGTTGTAATGCTGACCGGATAGCCTTGGATATTGTAGGTAATGCTGCGGGTTGACTTTATGTTTGAATCATTCGTTACCTCAACTACATTGTTTTCCGATTAATATTTTTCGGTGTTCAGGTAGTCTCCGCTCAACTCAGGAAATTTGTAGGGATTCGGTGCGCTATCGTAGGTGCAATAGATTTTTCCAACGGGAAGCGAAGGAGTTTCACTCAACCGAATAACATTTCCTTTGGCATCAGGTTCACCTGCTACTTCGGCATACAATTCATTATTGCCTTGATAGTACTTGATGGCTAACGAAGAAGGTGTTCGTTCTACTCAAAATAAAATTAAGAATGGTAATTCGCAGGTAGCCCAACGAAGGCAAGAGGGCGAACTAAAACTTCTCTCTGGATTTTTGTGTTTTCTCTTTTAATCCCCAATAAATAATTTCAATGACTTTGTGACTGACGTCATAATTATACTGGAGGCCAATAACTAAACCCTCCCACTCAAATATTTCATCGTAAGTAGTAAGATAGGATGGTTTCTTTTTACTGTACGATTTGTCTCTTGGCACTCCATATAATTGTTCAAAAGAATGTTTTAAGCTGTCGTATTCCTTCATGGTCTTTCGATGAAAAACAATCGTTATCTCCACGAGCCTGTCTTTGTAAAATGCAAGTTCAATTTCTCCTCCCTTCATTCCATTGATTTCTGCTTTCTCCTTTGCTTTGAATAGCTTGGTTTGAGCGCCTTCGTCAAGAAGTTTTAGTTTTTTTTCAATGGTCGCTAGTTTTGTTCCGATGATATACTCTTTAAATCCATTTTCTTTATCTAGCTCAACCGGGCTTTGGCCAAAGGCATTAAAGTCATTGAAGAAGATGCCAACCACAAGACATAAATATTTCATGATTAAATATATGCATATTTGATTTGAGGTTGGTGATAACATCAACCTTGGCAAAAAAAATTACTAGGATACTGAAAAATAAATTGCAATGTCAATTATTATTGATCCATGTCGCTCTTGCCGGGCTTCTCTTAATAAAACACAATTCGATTTTAATCTACGTTCATTTATTTATCCAACAAACTCCAATCTAAAATGAATCTCTTTTTATTAAAGACATCACGTACCTCAACTGCGCAAATATGTCGCCAATGCTTAAAACCGTAAAAGAGGCAGGGTTACAGCACTTGAAACAAGGGCAACACCGTGGAAAATTTCATCAGAAGACTGGTTCACCAATGCAGAGAAAGTAAGAAACCTGGCGCATTGCGTGATCACAGGCTTAAACCAACTAAAATAAAACGATCCTGTTTTTTTGAATCAGTTGGCCATGGAAAGTTTTGCAGTGAGTTTCCATACCTTGAAAGGCAAATGTTTTTTAGAAAGTACCCTGATATTAATTTTCAACAATATTGAGAGGGTGCATCAGATTCTAATTAATATTGACTAATAAAGAAACCCATGATAGTATACGGCATTAAAAACTGCAACACCGTGAAATCAGCCATTGAATGGCTGAATAAAAACAAAGTTGAGTTTGAGTTTCACGATTATAAAAAATCAGGAATCACAGAAGTTCAACTCAAAGCCTGGATCAAGCAAGTAGGGTGGGAAAGTCTCGTTAACAAACGCGGCACCACCTGGCGGCAATTGGATGAAGCGGTTCAAAAGAAAGTAGTCAATGAAAAATCAGCAATCACCTTGATGATGGAGAAGACAAGTGTCATCAAGCGACCGTTGATTGAGGAGAATGGAAAAGTAGTATTACTTGGTTTTGATGAAGCAGAATATAAGCGAGCATTGAAAGATCAGGCTTGATTCTGGATGCTAAAACTAAAATCCAGCATCAAAGATCTTTTCAAACCAAACAGTGGTCTCACAAGGTTTATTCTTCGGATGATCAACTCATAAACAGTAAAACATCCAACAAACGTAAAGAGCAAAACCAAAATAAACTGAAGGCGAACGTCTAGCTCCAGAGGGAATATCAGCATCGATCCCAGAAATAAAAAGATCATGTGTATGATGTAAACCGGATAAGCTGCCTGACTTAGATACGTTAGTACTTTGCCAGGATGATTCAAATACTTGCAGCCAAATGCAAAAACTGAAAGTATCCAACAGTCCGATTCAATTACCAATAAATAAACTGGCGTGTTCATTTTGAAGTAAGCAATCCGAAGAATAAAAAATAATATCCCAACCGACACGAACACCCATCGCCATCTCAATATCATATTCCAAAACGGATCGCCACTGAGCACAAAACAAAATCCAAAGAAGAAAGCCAACAGTCCTAAAAAATATCCGTGCCATGTCATCGCATACAGTTCATAAGGATAAGGTTTAATGATTAAAGCCTCAGCCACAAAAGCAGCTATAACCAAAAGTAATCCGAGTGGGTTGCTGAAAATCTTTTTTATCACCGTTACAACTTTGCCTTCTTCATTCCTCTTGAAATAAAAAAACACTGGAGATAGAATAAACACATAAGTGAAGATATTTCCCAAAAACCACAGGTGTGCCGGGTTGGGTATATAACTAACATCCATCTTATAATAGGATTGCATGATGTACACATGAATGGGCACGATGCAGAAGAGACCAAATACATAAGGAAGCCAGATTCGCCAGGTGCGCTCCATCATTAATTGTTTCCAGTTTCTATTTTGAATAGCGAAGTACACACCCATCCCGGAAACAAAAAACAAAAGAGGTATCCGCCACACGTTAAGCATGGACATAGGAATCCATAAGGATGCCCATGACTTTTGGTTGGCAATGAATCCAATCATCATGCCCCACGACTGAAAGCCAATCGCTACATGATAAAGCAAGAGTAAGCCAATGGCAATCACTCTGATCCAATCGATAAAGTATCTTCTGTTAGTAGTTTGCATTTTTTCCTTATGTTATTTATTGTTTAAAGACACACTCGCTATCATGACCGTTGCATTACTTAAGCATGGCAGCAATTATGGGGCGAGTTTTTTCAACATATGCATAGTCAAGCTTCAATCCCATTGGCCCAAGCATTTGTTGCATCGTTTCGTAAACACTCTTCACTTGATCATAAGGACCAACCACCGATTCATATGCTGTGGCTCCATACTTGTTCTTTATAGTTTTGTCTGCATGCTTGTCGAGTAGCATTTTCACAATCTCCGGACAGCAAAAGAATGCAGAAGTATGCAATGCCGTGGAGCCATCGTTGTTGATGAAGTTCACGTCAGCACCAGCGTTAATCAAAATTTTTGCGGCCTCTGTTTTTCCGAATAAGGCAGCCGAGATCAGTGGACTTGATCCACCGAATGGATCCTTTTCATTAATGTTGGTACCCGCTGCAATGTGTTGCTTCAATGCGGCAAGGTTATCCGTAATAACTGCAGTGTGAATATCTACCTCCGGTGACTTCACATCTGATTTCGTTGAGCTGGCATCTTTCTTTTGAGCGCAAGAAAAAGTCGCTATTAACAATGTAAAAAATGCGATCTGTGTCGCTGTTTTAAGTAGGTTGTTTGTTTGTGCTTTCATAGTGTTATTATTTAAATTTTTGATGGCGTAAAGAACGTGTGATCATCAAATGATGGCTAAGCAACCTTGCGGACAAAACCATCACATTTGCTGAAATCCATATAAATTTTAACGCATTGATATAAACTATGACGCAAATGCGGTTTTTGGGGTAAATTCACGCCTTCAGGAAAAGCGATTCGGAAACAGTTATCAAGCAGCGAGATCACCCAATTTCATGACGGAATCCCCTATCGAACATGATTTCTTAAGCCAGCTTACGGCCCAGGTGGAAAAAAATATTTCCAACGACCAGTTTGGTGTGTCCGAATTGGCCGATTCCATGAATATGAGCCGATCCAACCTGCTACGTAAAGTGAAGAAGGAGCTAAACCTTTCGGTCAATCAACTTATCCGCGACACACGCTTGAAGAAGGGGATGGATTTGTTGCAAAAAACTTCGTTCAATGTCTCGGAAGTTTCTCATCAAGTTGGTTTCAGCAGTACTTCGTATTTCATCAAATGCTTTCGTGAGTTTTATGGATTTCCCCCAGGTGAAGCAGGGAAACGAAGCCTGGAAGAGATGAGGCCATTGCCGATTGTGACTTCGAATCGAAACCGAAAACTAATGATCATTGGATCGGTAGCGTTAATTGTAATAGTCATTGGAGTACTCCTTTATTATAGTCGTTCATT
>Ga0207155_1212_pt1 | contig 11981 bp, 8 predicted proteins | sample Alteio_BWMinHeat_26_FD_153515 | JGI IMG/M metagenome (GOLD analysis project Ga0207155, IMG submission 153515) | Enriched cells from forest soil in Barre Woods Harvard Forest LTER site, Petersham, Massachusetts, United States -... | ecosystem: Environmental > Terrestrial > Soil > Temperate forest >... | reverse complement strand
GTATGGCGACCTGCTTAAGATGGGCGTGGTAGATCCGACCAAGGTAACCAGGTCGGCGCTGCAAAACGCCGCATCGATCGCCGGCCTCCTGCTCACTACGGAAGCCGTGGTATCGGAGATACCTGAGAAGGACAAGGCTCCGGCCGGACCTCCGGGTGGCGGCGGAATGGACTACTAAGCGAACCTGAAGGACAAAGATGCTGCTTAGCGAGGGGAGCCCATGGCTCCCCTCTTTCATATTGAGAAGGTAAGTGACGACTAGGCCAGCGATAAGGCGCTTCTCTTGCCACCGACCTGTGCTGCTACTTGGCCTGTTACTCCCGTCCCGTTACTGACTTTGAGGGGGAGGAGCCTCTATGCTATGATATCGGGCTTTAGGGGTCCGCTGTCAATCAACTGCGATCGAATCCCCATCCAAGAGAGGTGTTAATGCCAGTTCCCATCAGACAGGCAGTCAAAGTCGGAGCGTATGTATTCAAGAAGCGATTTCAGAAGGACAAGCGGTATCCGCTTGTATTGATGCTCGAGCCTCTCTTTCGCTGCAATCTAGCTTGCGGCGGCTGTGGCAAAATTCAATACCCTGCGGAGATCCTGAAAAAGCATCTGTCGCCCGAAGACTGCTTTCGCGCAGCGGAGGAATGCGGTGCGCCAATCGTAACAATCGCCGGTGGCGAGCCATTGATGCATCCACAAATCGGCGAGATCGCAAAGGGAATGGTTCAGCGCAAGAAGTTCGTCTACCTTTGCTCTAATGCGATCCTGATAGAAAAACACCTGCACCAATTCGAGCCTTCACCGTATTTCACGTTCAGCGTCCACGTGGACGGTCTTAAGAAGCGCCACGACGAGCTGGTATGCCGTGAGGGCATTTTCGATGTGGCGATTCAGGCGATCAAGGCGGCGAAAGCCGCAGGTTTCAGGGTAACGACTAACACGACGATCTTTGAGGGGGAATCGCCCGAGGAAATTCAGGAACTGTTCGATTTCTTGAGCGATCTGGATGTTGACGGTATGATGGTCTCGCCCGGCTACAGTTATTCATGGGCCCCGGATCAGGAACATTTCCTGAGGCGCGAACGCACCAAGGCTTTATTCAGAGAGATTCTTGCGCCGCTGTCGACGAGCAGAGGCAGGCGCTGGAAGCTGAATCATTCCGCATTCTATCTGAGGTTCTTGATGGGCGATCGCGATTACGACTGCACGCCCTGGGGCAATCCCAGCTATTCTTTATTCGGCTGGCAGCGGCCTTGCTACTTGATGAATGAGGGGTACGCCGAGACCTACCGGGAATTGCTCGAGACCACGGACTGGGAGAAGTACGGCCAGAAAAGCGGCAATCCTAAATGCACGGACTGCATGGTTCATTCGGGGTACGAGCCGACGGCAGTAATAGACGCAACGAGCAATATCAAGAACATGCTAGCGCAGGTGGTTAGGTAGGTAGGTAGGTAGGTAGGTAGTTAGTTTTCAGTTTTCTTTCTGTTTTCGGTTGGGAGTTCCTGGTTTTAGCTTCACGGTTTCGAGGTTTCAGTTCTTGAGTCCCGGGGCATCAGATGTGGAGACCTGAGGCTGTCATTGTCCTCTCTATAACTCTGGCCCTATGACGTCGTATCCAGCGCACGCTCGACGGTCTGAACCGCCGTTCTTTTCGAAACAACCATATAAATCCCCAGAAGCACGAGCGAGCCTCCCGCAAAGGTGTAGGGCGAGGGGATCTGTGCAAAAAAGAGGCAGGCAAGCAAGGAGGCGACAACCGGCTCCCCGAGCAATGCCGTTGAGATCGCCGAAGCTGCTACATGTTTGATCGCCCAGTTCAGGACCGTATGACCCAGGATGGTCGGAATTATGGCGAGTCCGAGGAAGCAAGCCCATTCGACGCTGTTATAACCGGTCAGCCGGTTACCAAGCGCCACCGCCCAAACGAAAAGCAACACGGAGCAAGCCGCGTATGCGGGCACGACATAGGCCAGAAGACTGAGGCGGCCACGCACCTTGCGCCCTATGAGCAAGTAGACCACAGTCGACAGCGCTCCGATCAGGGCGAGCAGGTCGCCCCACAACGCCTTGTTCAAGCCCGAGAATCCCTGGCCCAATATCACTGCGGTCCCCGCGAGCCCCAGTATCGTTCCGGCCACGAGCCTTCGGGTGGGAGTCTCGCCTAAGAATATTGCCGAAGCAATCACCACAAACAGGGGGTGGCTCGCAACCAGGAGCACTGATGAGGAAATCGGAATGTACTTAAGGGACGAGATCCAGGAGCCAAAATGGATCGCCAGAAAGACTCCGGAAATAAGCAGCAGCAAGAAGTCTGATCGCGACAGCCGTTTGATCTCGGCTCTCTTTAGCTTTAGGGCAGGAATAGCAAGCAATGAGGTTGCGAGCAACATTCTGTAGAAAGCAATCACCAGCGGCTCGACACCGTCTCTCTCGAGTCTGGTTATGATGATGGAGGAGGACGAGACGGCCACGACGCCAAGCGCCATGGCGGCATAGACCAGTCCCGGAGCCACTTCGCGCTTTGTTTCCGTACTCAGTGCGTCCATTGTCAGGAATGAAGACAAGGCGCACAACTCCTCGCGCCTTTCGGGATAGCTCAACATATTAGCAAGAATGCAAGCGCAGGATAAGTCGAGATCGAAGTGCGGGCTGTGGAGCAGAGTAGGGCGTCCTGTACCAGTCTCGATAGGCTCTCTTGCTAATTCAAGCCTGGAAATGCTAATAGATTTAGCTTCGGTTATTGGACTAGCGGAGCGCGGTGAAGAGGTTGAGCCGTCAGCAGCCCATACGAAGAAGGCAATAAAGAGGATACAAAAGGGGAATGAGGACTATTCTTGCGATTGGAGTTATCTTGATGGCGCTTATGGCGGCGTGCACATCGTGCAACCCTCCCGAGAACGATAACAGCGCGAAAAATACCAACGCTAACGCCGACTCAAACAATAACCAGGGCCCGATTGCTATCGCAACGCCGCCAGTGGAGATCGCACCCTCGCAACCACTGGATCCCAACTTCAAGGAATGCAATCCATACTATCCATTGATTCCGGGGTCCCAGGCCAGATACTCGCTCTTATACTCCACCGGACTCCAGGCTAACGCGATTATTGTAGTAAACCAAACTACCGAAGGCGGCCTCACAGTGTTCGAACAGAAGATGCAGATAGTCGACAAGAGCGGCGGCCACAACAAGAACGAGATCGCCGTTGAGAAGTTCGTTTGCGACAAAGGAAGAATCAAGGCAATCGCGGAGAACCGGGATAATACCGTCGATCAGAGCCGGACATTGGTCGAACTTCATTACACGGACCCCGCATACACAATGCTGGAGCCGGGCGCGTTGAAGCAGGGCGCCACGTGGTCGTATTCTTTCACGTCGACTCTGCAGGGATCCGAGACCGGGACTGGCAAATCGGACCGGTCGTTGACAGCCTCGTGTAAAGTTCAAGGAGAGGAAGATGTCACGGTGCCGGCCGGTAAGTTCAAGGCGCTCAAGGTGATCAAGAATATAGGCAAGTCTGAAATAACCGAGTATTACGGGCGCGGTATGGGCCTGGTCAAACGAGTCGCCGGCGATGGAACCACTTGGGAGCTGATGTCATATAGCGGGCTGAGAGCAGGCGGCTAAACCGGCTCCGAGAATCAAGAGACAAAGCGGTCCCTTGCGGGCCGCCCGGAGAGTTGAAAATGGACGAGATGATCGAGTGGCGGCGTGAGTTCCCAATTCTCGACAAGACGGTATACCTGATCAGTCATTCGCTGGGAGCGATGCCTCGGCAAACCCGGGAGAGGCTGATGGAATACGCTGACATTTGGTCCTCGCGTGGGATCAGGGCCTGGGAAGAGGGCTGGTGGGAGATGCCGACCACCGTCGGCGACTTGATAGGCAAGATAATCGGCGCCGGGGCCGGTGAAGTAGTGATGCACCAAAACGTCTCCATCGCCCAATCGACCATTGCATCGTGCTTTGATTGGTCAAAGCCGCCGAATAAGATCGTAACCGAGGCGCTGAATTTTACGACCAACCTGTACATATGCCACGGCCTGGAGAAGCAGGGAGCAACGATTTCGACCGTCGCTACGGACGACGGGATGACCACTCCGCTCGGCCGGATGCTCGAGGCAATAGACAGAGACACTCGACTCGTGGTCGTGTCGCACGTGGCCTTTCTTAGCTCGTTTGTCCAGGACCTGAGAGCTATTGTGGACAGGGCTCACGAAGTGGGCGCGATGGTGGTTGGCGATCTGTACCAGTCGGCGGGGACTTTGCCTATAGATGTAAAACGCCTTGAAATAGATTTCGCAACTGGCGGATCAGTCAAATGGCTCTGCGGAGGACCGGGGGCGGGCTATCTGTATGTTAGGCGGGATTTGTGGGACAAGCTGGAGCCGTCGCTTACCGGGTGGATCGCACACGAACAACCGTTTGGGTTCGAGGAGGGAGCCATCAGGTATGCCAATAACGCTTTTCGCTTCTTGAATGGCACGCCCAATATTCCCGGAATGTATGCTGCGAAATCCGGGTACGAAATCATAAACAAGATCGGCGTCGAGAGAATCCGCGACAAATCGATGGCCCAGACGGCCAGACTCATCCAGCTCGCCGAGGAAGCTGGATTCAAAGTGAACAGCCCGCGCGACCCGGCGGCGCGAGGAGGAACCGTAGTGATAGATGTGCCCGGCGCCGATCTGGTCACCCAGGAACTGCTGCGGCGGGATTTTCTGGTTGATTTCAGGCCTCGGGCAGGGATTCGCATCTCCCCGCATTTCTATACCAAAGATGAGGAGTTGGAGCTGATAATTCGCGAGATCAAGAAGATCCTTAAATAGTTTTGAGTTTTGAGTTTTCAGTTTTGAGTTCGTGCCGGCAGGCTCCCCGTCTTACGTTGTCTGTTTCCGCAATCTGCATCTTGGTTCCCGACCCATTCTTTGCTACTACAGAGCGGATCCATTCTGGTTGCGCTACTGCGGTTTGGACATTTCCGGCGGCTCAGCCGCTCGCAGTGCGGTGAGGCTCGGCCTCACCGGGCGAACGCACCAACCTTCTTCTTGGCGGCTACGCCGCCCTGAGCGGATCCATCCTGGATAGCCCCTGGTCCGCACCAGACCCCAGCGAGGTCACCTTCGATAGTCACTGACGTCCCTGGTACGCACGGGACCCCAGCGAGGTCACCTTCGATAGTCACTGACGTCCCTGGTTCCGCACCAGACCCCAGCGGGGTCACCTATCGATAGTTCCTTTACGTCGGATGTCAAAAGGCCTGGCATCATAAACGAGGTCCGACCACTAGATTCACTCCAAGTCGTAATCCCGTCTGGCTAACAGCCTGGTGGTTAGTATTAGCCTAATGGCCATGAGAAGTACCGGTTCGCACATCTGAAATACACTGTAGTTCCATCAGTCCAACATTCGCCGGCAGTTCCCTATCCTAAAATAAAATGCTCAAGTCTGGAATTTCTGCACAAAAAGTTTTTGGTTTTACGTCATGCATGTATAGAGGGAGATATGACAAAGTTAAATGCGGCATTATTAGGAGATATTCGAGTTGGAATGCCAGCGGCCTCCCTCCGCTCAAGCAACTAAGAGCCGCTGGATGTGGCCCGGTCTCTCACTGACCGGACCGAAAAAGGCCCGGGTGCGGTGATATCCCCTCCCTGCACCGGGGTCTGTGAGCCTCAGCCCTGCCTAACAACCGGCTCCGCCTGATAGCCGGGAGGCTCATTCCGAAGGCACGGGAGCTAACGCTCCCGTGCCTTTCTGAATTATATTGCGCATGAGTCAAATTCTAATGGGACTTCCTACCATGCCGTAGAAGGCCGGATTCTTGGTTCGGAGGAATTTGTCGCTGAGACTTGGCACCGCCTCGCCCAGCCACCCGCCCTCGCCGCGCCGCCCACCTATCCGAGATGACACGGGGACCGAGAATCGAAATCGCGGAAATGGAAAAAAGAAGAATGGATGGAAAAAGAGAGGAAGGGGTCAGGCATGGCATATTGCGATTCCTCTGGTGAGGCGATACAATGCATTCCGAGATGGCGAGGGGACCGAGAATCGAAATCGAGGGCGGGCTGTACCACATAATCACTCGCGGCAACAATCGTCAGCTCATTTTCGGCTCCGACGAAGACTACCTCAAAATGCTGAGTCTGCTTGAAAGGCAGAAGACGAAACTGCCCTTCTACCTCTACGCTTACTGCTTGATGCCGAACCACCTTCACCTGCTCGTCGAACGCCAGGACCAATCGATAAGCCGAGTCATGCAGCGAGTGCTGACCGGCTATAGCCAGTATCACAATCGGAAATATCGGAAAGTGGGCCACCTGTTGCAGGGCCGCTATAAGGCGATCCTTTGCCAGACTGATCAGTATCTCGGGGAGTTGGTCCGCTATATCCATCTGAATCCCGTGAGAGCCAAGATGGTGCGCAGGGCTCAGGACTATGGCTACAGCAGCCACCGAGCGTATCTTGGATTGGAGGATCGATCGGGATTGGTTGATGTGGAGCCGGTGCTGCGGCTGTTTGGTGCGAGAAAGCAACTGGCCAAGGAAATGTACCGCAAGTTCGTGCGAGCCGGGTTGAAGCTGGGACATCAAGATGAATTGTACCAGGCGGAAGCCGGTGGCATCCTGGGGAGCGATGAGTTCGTGGACTCGGTGATTCACCGGATAGGTGAATCCAGCAGGCGGGCAGCCAGAGGCCGCAACCGCGACTCGCGCCAGTTCAACCTGATCGCGCTGGTCAGCGCCGTAGAGCGGCATGCGGGAATTGGGCGCCAAGAGTTTTGCGGGTCCGGTAAAGCGGCGCGCGTGGTGATGGCCAGGGAAGCGCTGATATTGGTGGGCCGCGAGGCGGGCGCGACCTACGCCGAGTTGGCAAGAGAAACGGGCTTGGAGAGTTCGGTACTAAGCCGGCGATACGAGTCGGCGAGGAAGAGAGTGGCGCAGTCCACTCAAATGAAGGCTCTGGTGCGGAGTGTCAATAAGACGCTCACCGGCAGGCCGGACTAGAATGACAATATGCCATGCCTGACCCTTCATTTCATGTGATTCATGGCCTTCACGCAGAATCGGATTTTGGCGCAGGCGTACTTGAATGATCCGAAATTCATCGGCTTGGTGATCTTAGACGACCGTGCCATAAGAAAATTTCGTTCGAGGTGGACGCGCAAAACGGAATGCCGCTCAATTAACAGTTCGGCATCTTTCTTTCGAACAGAAACTCTTGATTTCACGTAGTAGGTTGAGTCCCACAAGGTCGCTCAGGAGTCCGTATCGATGACTTTCGTATTTAAAAGTGCGCTTCATAAAACGATGTGCGGGGTCGCGGCTGGGATTTGTTTGCTTGTAGCGGCTGCGACCGCCACCGCTCAAGATAATCGCTTGTTCGCCCCGGAGGTGAAGGTTCAAAAACAGGACTATGCGGAGGTTCGGCATCGCTTCAGAACCAAGCTCCAGCGTCAGGGACCGGCGCCTCAAGATGAGCCGTACCATAAAGCTCCGTCGGGCGTCGCGGAAGTCGAGTTCCCTTCGGGCGAGTTGCGTCTTAAAGCTTGGATCAGCCCCGAAGCGTTAGAAGGTGGTACAAAACTGCCGGCAGTCCTGTTTCTTCACGGGGGATTTGCTTTCGGGCCTCCTGACTGGGAGATGTCTCAGCCTTACAGGGACGCGGGCTTCCTTGTAATGACACCGATGCTGCGCGGTGAGAACGGGCAAGCCGGATCGTTCTCCCTGTTCTACGACGAAGTGGGCGATGTGCTGGCAGCCGCAGAGTTTTTTAGCAAACAGCCCGCGGTGGACGCGAGCAGCATATATGTGGCAGGTCATAGCGCCGGCGGGACTCTGGCGCTACTAGCCGCAGAGTCCTCGGGCCGCTTTCGTGCGGCGGCATCGTTTGACGGCTCCCCTGACCAGCAACTACTTTACAACGGCAGCGCCTCGAAGCCGGGTGTTCACAAAGAGGTGGTGTTTGACCCGAAAGACCTATCGGAGTTGCAAGTGCGCTCGCCATTAGCTTACGCGGGCAGTATCAAGTGTCCGACACGACTGTATTTCAGCGACGAGGCTTCAATTTACTTTGACCACCCAAGCCGACGGCTCGTGGAGGTCGCAAAGGAGAAGGGCTTGGACGTTGAGGCGATTCAAGTCAGGGGCAACCACTCCTCACACGTGGGTCACGCCATGAAGTTGAGTATCGCATTTTTCAAGCAAAGCATCGGAGCGCGGTCTGCGGGGCTGCTGGCGCAGCGAGTGGTTCCAGAGCCGCAGCCCAGCCTTAAGGGGAATACTACATTTAAGCTGAATGGATTTGAGGACGCCTTCACGGTGACTCTCGTTGGAACCTTCAACGGATGGAATACAAAGCAGCTATTCTTCGGAAAGGAGAATGGTCAATGGGTTTGCCGCCTAGACCTCGCGCCGGGCAAATACCTGTATAAATTTGCGGTAGACGGCCAGTGGATACTCGATCCTGAAAATCCATTGAAAGAGCACGACGGGCGTGGCGACACTTACTCGGTTTTGCTTAAAACGCGTTAAGCGGTAAAGCCGACCCGCCGCCGAACAACTGCTGGCAGCCGATCCGCCTCGCCTCGTCTCTCGTCAGTCTTGCGTTGCTTCGAGCAGGTTGTGTGATCTCGTCGGCGGGCGGCTGAAGCAGGGTATTAGGGCGCACTAAATTTTGCAGCGGTCTTATGGCTACCGACATCAAGCCAGGCGCGGTCCTGTTCACCGGAGATCATAAACGGTTGCAAGAAAAGGGTCAGGCATGGCATTTTGCGATTCTCCAGAAAGTCGTCCAACTTCTCTGACATAGCTGCTGTAACATGAGTCCCAGGAATCGATTGAAGCACCTATTGAGTTTTCGGCTATGCTGCTCGGTGGGGTATGAAACAAGACTGAGATCGTCTATTATGGCTGGCGGTACGGAATGCGCCGAAGCGATCCCAAGTTCGGCGGCTCCGGCGACGGTCTGGGACGTTGCAGACTCCTGCATCCTTATCTAGCTTACCTCGAAGTGACGAGAGACGATTGCGAGGTTCAGACAACTATGGCGGATGAAACACAGATCCTGTTGAGGCTTGGCGTGGCAGCCCTGCTGGGCGCAATAATCGGCATCGAGCGCGAGCGGAAGCACAAGCCGATCGGACTGCGCACCAATATGCTAATCGCCGTCATCGGCGCCCTGATAATGGTGCTGTCAACCGAAATGACACGGGGAACAAGTGTGGATCCCCCGTCTCGCATCGCTGCCGCATTGATCCAGGGCCTGGGATTCCTGGGCGCCGGCGCGATCCTCCATGGCAGGGGGCCGGTGACGGGCTTGACCACCGCCGCCGTGCTACTAGCGGTCGCCAGCATAGGGCTGGCCGCCGGGGCGGGGGAATGGCTGTTAGCGGGGACGGGAACCTTTTTGACTTTGCTGGTGCTGGCGGGGTTCGGCTCAGTCGAGAGGTGGATCCACAAGAAATGCAAGACGGTTACTTACTCCTTTGAGGCAGCCGATCCCTTTCAGCTAATCGTTGAAATCAATCGCGTTCTGGGCGAGCAGAATATCCGCCTGCACCGCATTCAAAGCGAGAAGGAAGGCGCTAATGAAAAGGTCGCCTTCGAGGTATGCCAGTCGCGCGATCTGGAGAACACAGTTCTCGCCCGGCTGCTTCAAAGCGGGGTAAGGCTGCCCCAGAGCTCCGCGGATGGCGAGTGACTCAGGCGAGTACCTTTGTGACTACCTCTCCGGCGATGTCGGTCAAACGGAAATGCCGGCCCTGAAACTTAAAGGTCAGCCGTTTGTGATCGATGCCGAGGCATTGAAGGATCGTGGCTTGAAGGTCATAGATATGGACCGGGTCGGATACCACATTGTAAGAGTAGTCGTCCGTCTCCCCTAATGTGATTCCCCGTTTGATGCCGCCGCCAGCCAGCCACATGGCAAAACAGCGAGGGTGGTGGTCGCGGCCATAGTTGGCCTCGGTTAGCTTGCCCTGGCAATACACGGTACGTCCGAATTCCCCTCCCCATATTACCAGCGTGTCATCCAGCAGGCCGCGCTGCTTCAGGTCACGGATCAGCGCCGCAGTCGGCTGATCTGTTCCATTGCATTGCAAAGCAAGATCGCGCGGCAAATCGTTGTGCTGGTCCCATCCACGATGGTAGAGCTGGATGAAGCGTACCCCCCGCTCGGCCAGCCGCCGTGCTAACAAACAATTGGCAGCGTAGGTGCCTGCTTTTCGAGAATCCGGCCCATACATCTCGAATGTCGCGTCAGATTCTTTGGACAGGTCCATCAAATCAGGGACCGATGTCTGCATGCGATAAGCCATCTCATATTGGGCGATCCTGGTCGCAACCTCAGGGTCTCCATAATCTTCGCCGGCGATGTTATTCAGTTTTGAGACGGCATCAAGCATCTGTCGGCGGGATGTCTTGTTGATACCGGGCGGGTCCTGGAGGTAAAGGACCGGGTCACTGCCACTCCGGAATCGAACGCCCTGGTAGCTGGACGGCAAGAACCCGCTGCTCCACAGGCGCGAGAAGAGAGGCTGGTCGGCGTTAATAGCCTCCGCCTGCGATATCAACACGATGAAGGCCGGCAGATTCTGATTCTCAGTACCAAGCCCATAGGTCACCCACGATCCCATGCTCGGGCGCCCAGGCTGCTGAAACCCCGTCTGGATAAAGGTTATGGCGGGATCGTGGTTGATGGCATCTGTATTAACGGTCTTAATAATGGCGATATCATCGACGATGTTGGCTATGTGTGGCAGCAGTTCGCTGAGCCATGCTCCGGACTGACCGTGTTGGCTGAATTTAAAGATCGACGAGGCGACCGGTAATTTGGCCTGCCCGGAAGTCATTCCAGTTATGCGTTGGCCCATTCGCACTGAAGCAGGCAGCTCGCTTCCCTGGAATCGCACGAGCGCGGGTTTGTAGTCAAACAGATCGACCTGGGAAGGGCCTCCCGATTGATGCAGGAATATGACCCGCTTCGCCTTTGGAGGGAAATGAGGCAGCCCAGGCACGCCCCCACCCGGCGTCTGACCGGTCTGTGAAGGCGAGCCGGTAGCGACATTGCCATTGAGCAAGGATGCCAGCGCGCCGATGCCGATACCCTTGCTCGCGAGCCCGAAAAACTGTCGCCGAGTCAGGGCCAGATCAATCTCTCGTTTCAGGTCCATCCTATACGCTCCAAATATGAGCAGGTGAAAGTCCGAGACTGGAAACTCAAAACTGAAAACTGAAAACTATTCTCCCTTTCACTATTGCTTGGTGACAGTCTCATCCAAATTCAATATCGCACTGGCGACAATCGTCCACGCGGCAAGCTCCCTAGCGTCGAGCCTGGGGTCGGGTTGGGAGTCGCCTATTCGAATCAGCTCGAGCGCCGCCTTGCTGTCGCTACCGTAGCGGCCCTGTTGTCGAGCAAGCAGTTCTCGCAATACGGCGGTCTCGCGGGCCGACGGCAGTCGCGCCGTCGCCAGCCTGAAGGCGCGCGCCAGGCGGGAACCAGCGTCCTTGCCAGACTCCAGGATTGCTCGAGTGGCCAGCGCGCGGGCCGCCTCCACATATGTAGGGTCGTTCATCAATACCAGCGCTTGCAGTGGCGTATTCGTCAGGGTGCGTCGCGCCGTGCACTTCTCCCGATCCGGCGCATCGAATGTCCCGAGCGACGGCGGCGGCACGGTGCGCTTCCAAAAAGTATACATGCTCCGGCGGTACAGGTCTTTGCCGGAGCTTTGCACATATGACTGAGCCGAGAAGCCCTCGCCAAACGCCATCTCTTCCCATAGCCCCTTAGGTTGATATGGAAACACGCTTGGACCGCCAACACGGTCATCCAATAAGGCGGCGACGGCCAATGCATTGTCGCGAACGAGTTCCGCGGGCAGCCGAAACCGCGGGCCGCGCGCCATCAACCGATTTTCAGGATCTTTTTCAAGCAACTCAGGAGCCACCCTCGAGGATTGCCGATAAGTCGATGAAGTCAC
>Ga0207155_1165_pt1 | contig 12076 bp, 15 predicted proteins | sample Alteio_BWMinHeat_26_FD_153515 | JGI IMG/M metagenome (GOLD analysis project Ga0207155, IMG submission 153515) | Enriched cells from forest soil in Barre Woods Harvard Forest LTER site, Petersham, Massachusetts, United States -... | ecosystem: Environmental > Terrestrial > Soil > Temperate forest >... | reverse complement strand
CCCATCCCGACAGAATGACCGCCATTCCCACCCTGTCCTCCATCTTTAGCGTAAGAAATGGGCATTATTATTAGCGATATTACCAACAAACAATTTTGTCTATTCTTTCTAGAAAGAATATTGCTTAGTCTTATTATCTAAAATAAAATCAATAGATCAGGCATCATGTTATTGTGTTAATCAAAATAATTTTAAGGAGATAAGGATGTTTTGCAAAGTTTGTTTGTTGGTAATATCGCTAATAATAATGCCCATTTCTTACGCTAAAGATGGAGGACAGGGTGGGAATGGCGGTCATTCTGTCGGGATGGGTGGAAAAGGTGGCCACGGTGGTGATGGTAAGGGAGGCGGTAACGGTGGAAATGGTGGAAATGGTGGGCATGGCGGTACTGCTGGCGGCAATGGAGGGAACGGGGGAAATAGCAAATGAAAAAAGTACTTAACTTATGTACTTTTTTGTTAATTGCCACATTTATTTTTCTATTAAACCCATCTATCGTTGAGGCTGGAAACGGTGGCCATGGTGGACACGGTGGACATAGTATTTCAGGCAATGGTGGGAACGGTGGGCACGGTGGAAATAGTGCTACTGGTAAGGGTGGAAATGGTGGTAATGGTGGGAATAGTGCAAATGGTAAAGGTGGGAATGGCGGTAATGGTGGGCACGGTCCATTAGGGGGCGGTTTGGGTGGTAAAGGTGGTAAGGGTCCGGCAGGGAACGGGCATGATGGTCAACATGGAAATAGTGGTAAAAATTAAGGAGTTAAAATGTTTAAAAAGCTTATTTTAACTATGTTTTTTATATCGGCACTTGTTGTCTCTCCAGTTTATGGAGATTTTGATCCCAAGAATCTACCTATTCGTGGTAAAGATGGAAGACATGGCGATTTTGGTCAACACAAGGATGGTCAGCGGGGTGAAGATGGTGGCAATGGTAAATTTGGCGGTGATGGCGGAAATGGTGGTAACGGAGGAAACAGTAATTGGGGTCGAGGAGGAGATGGCGGTGATGGTGGGGATTCTGGTTAACTAAAGCGTGTTGTCGGACGGGTAAAAATTAAGAGGCCATCCATGGCCTCAACAGATTAGGATGTTATCTTATTTTCATCTGTGCATGAATTTTGTCTTGGTCTCGGTCTTCGTCTTCAATTATGATAGGCATAGGTGGAAATTCCAACGGTCTCACTTGTGGACGTCGTTGCTCTGATGATATATCAAATGAAAAAGTGATAGGATCATTATCATTTCTCGGTATGTTATTCGCTGGCATGGTGTATACATAATTGCCTGTTGTTGTATTTATTTGTAATACGGAACCATCATCTTTAGTGACGGTAATATAATTTGCATTTTTGTTGGAGCCTTCTTTCATAAATTACCTCTTAAATATAAGAACATTATTTGTGCGTATGGCAATTTTAACAAAACAAAAGCATTGGGTTAAGCATTTACGGATGAATGATGCCCAGAAGGCGACAAGGGTAAATATACTTGTACATACACACCCATTAGATAAATATTAATCGCCGCATGTAGGGGCGGGCCTCTGTGCCCGCCCTGAAAATCCCAGAATTTTTATTTTAGGGCCGACACGGAGGTCGGCCCCTACAAATGTGTTCGATAAATTTAGCTAGAAATGATTTACTTCTGATGTTCACCCACATGGGTTGCAAAACACCATTGATAGCCATCGATGTCTTCTAATTGATAAAATCTATCGCCCCAAAACATATCTTCCGGCGCTTTGGCAATTTTTGCCCCATGTTTTTTGGCATGCGCATAATGTGCATCCACATCCGGCACATAAATATAAAGATTTAATGGCGCTTGCGTACCACTGACTTTAGGCGAAAGTTGGGTAGAGCCACAAGCACCTTCTGCACCCATCATGATCACGGCTTCACCTAATCCCATTTCGGCATGTAATATTTTATTATTTTCGATTTTGGGTTCGCTTAACAAGTTAAATTGGCAAACATCTTGATAAAAAGCCACCGATTCATCTGGGCTAGAAACCGTTAAATAGGGAATGAGCGCCGGCATGCCTTTGGGTTTAAATGATTGACTCATGAGGATCTCCTTAATGTAAAATTAAACAATATAAATATCAAAGCGACTGCTGGCGCCTTTAAATACATGCGAAGGATTATCTACTAACATCGGAGCATGCAGCGCGCGTTTAACCACGACCCGTTTTTGCGCTACTTGCAATGCCTGTTGAACTAAGATGGTTGCATCCTCATCTTGGCCAACCAAGGTTTTTAATAATTGCATTTCCTTTTTGGCCGCCGCCGTTTTTGCTTTGGGCTCAAACATTGGATCGCAATAAATGACGTCGGGGGAACTTTCAAGCGCAGTATTGTGCAAATAAGCAATCGCGCAGGTTTCGATCAGTTGCATGCGCTCTACGATCGGCGCAAGTGGTGATAACGTGGCGCGAGCTAAGCCATCTTTCAGTAATGCTGCTACGGTAGGGTGGCGTTCAAATAAAGTCACGTGGCAACCCATTGCCGCTAATAAAAACGCATCTTGACCAAAACCGGCCGTGACATCAAAAACCTGCAACGCGCTATTTTTTTTCCAACCGATGGCTTTAATTAATAATTCATTGCGGCCTTGTAAATGCGCCAGGCGATAACCCATTTTACCGCCAATAAAATTCACTTGAAACCCGGAATTCATGATAACCAATGCGTGGTTTCAAGCTGATTAAAGCATTCGATGCCGGCGACAAACAGGAAAAATAGTATCGTGAGGATGAGCAATGGTTTTCCACCGACAATACGTAATGGCGATGCCATTTGTAAACGATATCTGCCTTGCCACACCATCATTGCTGGCAGGATCCCTAATAATATCGCGACGAAAATACCAGCAAAACTTAAGGCAATGATAAAACCACGCGGATAGAACATAATAAAGCCAAAAGGAGGCACAAACGTGATCACCGCGAGAAGACATTTGTGCTTGATCGTTTTCGCTAAATGCATGCCATCGGCCAGGAAATCATATAATGATAAACTCACTCCGAGCAGTGAAGTAATGAGTGCGAAGATGGAAAAATACGATGCTGCGGTACTTATCCAAGGATTATGTAATAAAGATTGTAGTGCTAATGGAACGTCCGTTACCGGATGACCATGCTGTTGAATTTGTAATAAGCCAGGATTGCCGTTCACGGGGATGATGCCGAGAATGGCAATTTCCCAAATAATATACACTAACAAGGGGATCACGCTGCCGATGAGCACCACGTATAATAATTGGCGGGGTTTGCCATGTAAATATTCTGTTAACGTTGGGATAACAATGGCAGATCCAAACGCGGTAATAATAATTGGCAAGGGTCGTAAATCAAACACGCCTTGTTCTGCCAATAAGATCTCCGGATTTACTTGATGCATGGTGGCAGCAATCAGTGTAACAAACGTGCCAATGAGTCCAATCATTAAAAGACGATTAGTCCAATCAGTACATTGAGTCCCTAAGAAAATAATGAGTAACACAAACGCAGTGGCAATCCCTGCCGCTTGCACATGCGTCAAGTTGACATGAAAAAAACGTAATCCAGAACTAATCCAAGTCCCCGTGCCATCTAAATAAGCAGCGGTGAGCGCATATAATAAAATGAGATAAACCATTAACGTGAAATATTTGGCAAACCCGCCTAACGTTTTTTCTGCCATGGTAAACATATTAGAACCATAGCCGACGAAAATATTGGTTTCTAATAAATACAAAGCGCCTAAGGTCATAAAAAACCAACACACCAAATAAATGAGGATGGTTTGTGAAAAACCAAGATGGGCGGTCGAAACGGGCAAAGCTAATACGGCAGCGCCTATCGCGGTCCCAGCAATGAGGGCTATTCCGCCGATGGCGTTTTTTAACGACATAATTCCCCTTGAAATATGATTGGGACTGTCAGAGTTTAAGGCTTTGAGCAGTCATAGCACGATGTTGTTGTCTAAATGCTAACGCTGCGCCTAACCAACCTAAGCCGGCGCTGGCCACAAGCAACCCTAGAGTATCGTAAAATCTTAAATTTTCCAAGGAGAATATCCCATGATACAAGGAACTGATGTATTGGGCGTGAGGTTCTAATGCCATTACGACGAGGGTTACCAAAAGCGCTGCGATAATGCCACCCAAACTGCCAAACAGGACACCCCGATATAAGAAAGGACGCCGAATATAAGCAACCGTTGCACCTACAAGCGTAAGCACTTCAATTTCATCGCGATGCCGCTCTAATACCAAACGAATGGTATTGGCGACAATCAAAATGACCCCGACACCAATGATGACACATAAAAATTCTATCAATGTTTTACCAAACAGGAGGAAGCTATTTAATTTTTCTACCCATTCATAATCCAACGCCGCTTTTTTAACTTGTGATTGTTTTTCTAAGGCTTGTTTCATTTCCATTAATGCGGATTTGGGAACTTCTTTGGTATTCACATGAATGCTAATGACTGCCGGTAAAGGGTTTTCGGGCAGCAGTGAGAGCACATCGTTTAATCCGGAGGCTTGCTGAAATTCCGCTAAAGCATTTTCTGGGGTAAGGTATGAAATGGTACTCACGCCAGGGAAAGCTTTAATTTTTTCAACAATGGCATCGATTTGTTGTGACGTACTTTTAGGATGCACATAAAGCGTGATTGCACTGCCTTGATCCCAGCCATGACTAATATGTTGAATATTTTTAATAAATAAATACAACCCCATGGGGAGCGCTAAACACATGCCAATGGCCGTAATGGTCATGAGCGTGGCAATGGGGGTGAGCGATAAATTGCGCAAACTGGTTCTACAGGCACTGAAATGCGAAACCAGATATCGCCAAAAATGGTAATGCCAACGTTGTTGCTGGAGTTTAAAATCTTTATTGTTAGGCGTTTTTTCTGGGATTTTATCTGCCTGCGGAGATTGTTTTTCATTTAACATGTTGCGCTTCCTTGGAGTGCGGTATTTTCACCTGCGACACATCGATGAGTTGTCCTTGCGATAAATGTAATTTGCGATAAGCAAAGCGTTCAAGTAAAGACGCATCATGGGAAGCAATGAGGACAGTGACGCCCACTTGTTGAAAACGTTCAAATAATTTCATGATTTCAAGAGATAACTGTGGATCTAAATTCCCCGTGGGTTCATCGGCAAGCAAGAAATGGGGTTTATGTACCACCGCGCGGGCAATGCCGACGCGTTGTTTTTCGCCTTCGGATAACATGGGCGGTTTACAATGTTCTTTATCCAATAAGCCAACGCGTTCTAAGGCGGCACGTACGCGCCGTGACGTTTCAAAGCGATCATAACCCGAGACAAGCAAAGGGATCGCAACATTCTCAAAAATGGAATAGTGGGTAAGCAACTTGGGATTTTGCGAAATTAACCCAAAGCGACGGCGATAATAAGGAATTTTAAATGGCTTCATATGGGAGATGTTTTTCCCTCCCACAGCAATATGGCCACGGGTGGGGCGCTCCAGCAGGGAAATGAGTCGCAACAGGGTTGATTTCCCGGCCCCAGAATGGCCTTGCAGGAACACCATCTCTCCTTGTGCTATTTCCAGAGAAACGTTATTTAGCGCTACTTGCGGGCCGTATTTTTTGGTTACATTAAAGAATGCAATCACAAGTCATCCTTACTCGTTGGTTCCTTTCTTATCTTATTTTTATCATACTCAAATAAAAAGATCATACAAATAAAAAGTTAGAAATAAAGCTTATTCTTGATCAAATAAGGCTTTCACAAAAGATTGGGCTTCAAAGGGGCGCAAATCATCCACCTTTTCCCCCACGCCAATAAAACGAATGGGCAGCTGTAATTTTTTTGCAATCGCAAAAATAATGCCCCCTTTGGCAGTGCCATCCAGTTTCGTTAAGGTGATCCCCGTCACATTCAGTGCTTCATGAAACTTTTGCGCTTGCATGAGCGCATTTTGACCGGTGCTGGCATCGAGGACTAACATAATTTCATGCGGGGCATCGGGATCCAGCTTTTGTAATACCCGTTTTACTTTTTTTAATTCATCCATGAGATTTTCGCGCGTATGTAACCGTCCTGCGGTATCGGCGATTAACACATCAATCCCACGCGCTTTGGCGGATTGGAACGCATCAAAGATAACAGAGGCACTGTCTGCGCCAAGATGTTGTGCTAACACGGGCACTTGATTACGCGAACCCCAGATCTGCAATTGCTCAATGGCGGCGGCGCGAAAAGTATCGCCAGCAGCCAGCATGACGGAAAGATTGGCTTGTTGAAATTTTTTCGCTAATTTGCCAATGGTCGTGGTTTTTCCTGCACCATTGACGCCCACCATTAATAATACAAAAGGGCGTTGCGCTAATTCAGGCAACGGTTTTTCACACGGCATGAGTAATTGTGTCAGCGCGGATTGCAAAGCGGCATACACCGCTGCCGGATCTTTTAATTCTTTGCGCGAGATCCCTTGGGTGAGTGTTTTAATGATATCTTGCGTGGCTTCAACGCCAACATCGGCAACCAATAAATGGGTTTCGATCTCTTCTAATAATTTGGCATCAATTTCCTTTTTACCCAAAAATAAGCTGGCAAAACCTTCGCCGAAATTGGTGCGCGTACGCGCAAGTGAACTTTTTAAGCGACTAAACCAGGAAGGCGAAGGAGCTAAACCAGAACTATCCTCAGTAGAGTGGGTTTCAATCTCAGCGGAAGTATTATCTTGTGCGTTGGGATCTTCTGGGGATGTCCCATCGTTTTTCTTACGACGAAAGAATTTCAGCATGGTATTGGCCTAAAAATAAGGTATCCTAACATTCATAGACGCGAGAACAAGGGTTAGTGGTGCACATTATATGAAAACATGGATGACAAAACAAGCTAACTTACTTTTTTTACTCTGCCTAGGGTGGAGTGTACAAGGGTTCGGTATGGAAAAACCAATCACAAAAGAACACATGTTAGCCAATGGTCTTAAAGTTATTGTCAGAGAAGATCATCGCGCTCCGGTCGTTGTGTCCCAAGTGTGGTACAAAGTAGGTTCAGCCAAAGAAAATCGCCCCATCACCGGGATCTCTCATGCGCTTGAACATATGATGTTTCAAGGCACACCGACGTTACCTGGCGATGGCTTTGCCACGCTGATTTCCCAACATGGCGGCGTGAATAATGCCTTTACCGCCGAAGATTATACCGCGTATTACGAAGAGCTTGATGCTACCAATCTTGCGATTAGCTTTGAAGCGGAAGCCGATCGCATGATGAATTTAACGTTATCTCCTGAAGCGTATGCCAAAGAAATTCAAGTCGTGATAGAAGAGCGACGGATGCGTACTGATGATAATCCGCAAAATCTCACTTATGAACGTTTTATGGCCCATGCCAATCCAATGGGACCGTATCATCATCCGGTGATTGGTTGGCAAGATGATTTAAATCATTTATCCGTGCAAGATTTACGGCAATGGTATCAACTCTGGTATGCACCGAATAATGCGACCTTGGTTGTGGTCGGAGATGTTAACGCTAATGATGTGTTTCAATTGGCGGAAAAATATTTTGCCAAGGTTCCTGCCAAAACCATTCCGGAAATTAAAGCCGATCAAGAACTCAAATCGCTAGGGCAAAAACGGGTGCAAGTGAATCTTCCAGCCCAATTGCCATATATGATTTGGGGATTTGATGTGCCAAGTCTGCTTACCACCAAACAAGAATCCGAAGCCTATGCATTAGTCGTGGTTGATGCGTTATTAGACAGTGGTGAAAGTTCACGTTTTAATCGCGATATTATTCGTGGTGCACAAGTGGCTTCACAATTAGATACCAGCTATGAGCCGTTTAAACGCTTTGCCACGCAATTTTTTATCGCCGGCATTCCCGCGCCGGGCCGTACGACTGTAGAATTAGAACAAAAAGTCATGGAGCAAATTCAAAAGCTTAAAACTGAATTGGTGTCTGCGGAAGAATTAGAAAGAACCAAAACGCAATTGTTAGCGCAACAAATTTATAATCGCGATTCGATTTCACAACAAGCTATATTTTTGGGAGAACTGGAATCGATCGGTTTATCCTGGCAATTGGCAGACTCTTTCCCTGATAAAATTCAAGCAGTGACAGCGGAACAAGTGCAACAAGCGGTACAAAAATATTTTACTCCCGAAAAATTAACGGTGGGAGAATTAATCCCAGAGAAGATAAACGAATAAGGATATTGCGTTCATGGGCACAACGTTCAAATCACAACGTCAACTTTGGTTAAAACTGTTAATTGCCATTGTCGTGATTGTCGGGTTGTTAATTATATTTAAACATCATCATGGCTTTGGTGCGCATTCTCATCAAGCATCCTTAAGCCATCCTCAAGCCGGAGGCGTTGCAAAAATGTTGGGTACTCAAGCCACTTCTCCTGAAACATTACCTTCTTATCAAGCAATTACTGGTGTGTTAAATATTCAACATTGGGTAACCAAACAAGGTGCCAATGTCTATTTTGTTCGCGTCCCGACGTTGGCGTTGGTCGATATTCAAGTGGTGTTTGATGCTGGTAGTGCACGTAATGGCGATAAAGGGGGGTTAGCGTATCTCACCAATCGTTTGCTCGCCGATGGCACAACAAAATTATCTGCCGATCAAGTGGCGGAAAATTTTGATAAAGTGGGTGCGCAATACAGTGCGACCTCACAACGCGATATGGCGATTTTGAGTTTTCGCAGTTTATCTGCCGCAGAAAAATTTGTTCCCGCATTAAATACGCTGGCACAAATCCTGAGTCAACCGGATTTTCCGCAAACCGGGCTTAAGCGCGAACAAGAAAAAGCCTTAAATTCCTTAAAACAACAAGAACAATCGCCAGATTATGTCGCAAGCCGGGCGTTTTACACTGCTTTATATGGGAATCATCCTTATGGGAATTGGGTATTAGGCGATGCGAATAGTCTCAAAGCGATCACTGTTGAAGATCTCAAAGCCTTTCACCAAAAATATTATGTCGCTAAAAATGCCGTGATTGCTATCGTGGGTGATTTAACGGCACCCGAAGCCAATGCCGTCGCGGAAACATTGATGGAACACTCACCGCAAGGCGACAAAGCCCCGGCGTTACCCACCGTGTCAGATTTAACTAAACCGGTGCTCAAGGAAATTACATTTCCTTCGGCACAAACGCATATCTTCTTAGGCGAACCCGGGATCAAGCAAGGCGATCCAGATTATTATGCATTATATGCGGGCAATCATATTTTAGGTGGTAATGGTTCCGTGACTCGCATGTTTGATGTCATTCGTAATCAACACGGTTTAGCTTATTCGCCCTATAGCACTTTTACCCCGATGCATGAGCGTGGGCCGTTTGTATTAAATTGCCAAACGCGTAACGACAGCGCTAAACAATCGTTGGAATTAATGCAAAAATTGTTGCAAGATTTTATCAGCCAAGGCCCGACGGATAAAGAATTAGATCAAGCCAAAAAGAATTTATTAGGCGGATTTGCCTTACAGTTTGATAGTAACCTGGATATTTGTCGGCAAATTTCTGCCATAGGGTTTTATGGATTACCCTTAGATTATTTTAATCAGTTTAAACCCAGCATCGAGAAATTAACTTTGCAAGATATTAAACAGGTATTTGGTAAAAAAATATCGCCGACCAATTTTGTGATCATCACGGTAGGTGGCAAACCGGGAGAAAAAGGGGAGGCCGCGCCTAAATCTCAAGCGCCACAAGCATCGCCAATTTCTGGTGGGGCTCAGGGTTAATGTGGTAGCACCAGGCGTTGTTCGTATTATTGGCGGCCAATGGCGCGGTCGCCAAATTAAAGTCTTATCAGATCCCAATCTTCGCCCTACGCCCGATAGAGTGCGCGAAACTTTATTTAATTGGCTGATGGGTCACATTGTTAACGCCAGCTGTCTGGATTTGTTTGCTGGTACCGGCGTATTAGGCTTCGAAGCGCTGTCGCGTGGCGCAAAACGGGTGGTGTTTGTCGATAATTTCGCGCCTGGTGTCCAAGCGCTGAAAAGCATCGCCGCGCAATTAGGCGCAGCGGATCAATGTGAAATCGTGCGCAGCGATGCCTTAAGTTGGTTAGAAAAACCTACCCATAGTGCTTTTGATGTCATTTTCCTGGATCCGCCCTATCGTGAACAGACGCTGTTACAACAAACGATCGATCGTTTAGCTAACAGTCCCCTCATTAGTGCAAAAACATTGATTTATATTGAAGCACCTGAGATCATTTCCCCCGATAAGCTTCCTTCAGCTTGGCAATTATTAAAACAAAAAACCGCCGGTGAGGTCGCTTATCATTTGGTGCAAGGGGGATAAATGCAGATTTATTTGGTTGGCGGCGCCGTGCGCGATGAACTCTTGGGATTACCCATCCAAGAACGGGACTGGGTCGTGGTGGGGGCGAGCCCAGCAGAGATGATCAAACAAGGATTTTTACCGGTAGGAAAATCGTTTCCGGTATTTTTACATCCGCAAACCAAAGAAGAATATGCCTTAGCGCGTACCGAAAAAAAAGTGGCGGGCGGTTATCATGGGTTTACGTTTGATACGGCGGCCAATGTTACTTTAGAAGAAGATCTGCAACGCCGTGATATTACGATTAATGCGATGGCGAAAACCACCGAGGGAAAAATTATCGATCCCTATGGCGGGCAACGCGATTTAGAGAATAAAGTATTACGTCATGTCTCCAATGCATTTCTTGAAGATCCGGTGCGGGTGTTACGCATTGCCCGGTTTGCAGCGCGGTTTGCGCATTTAGGTTTTACCGTAGCGTCGGAAACCATGACGTTAATGCAAACCATGGTACACAATGGTGAGTTGGATTTTTTAATTGCTGAGCGGGTTTGGAAAGAAACCGAGCGCGCCTTGAAAGAAAAACACCCAGAAGTTTTTATTCAAGTGTTGCGCCAATGTGGTGCACTAAAAGTCTTATTTCCGGAAATCGATGCGCTATATGGCGTGCCACAAAATGTGAAATATCATCCCGAAGTGGATACGGGCGTGCATATGGAAATGGTGTTAGCACAAGCCACATTATTAACACCAGATGCGGACGTGCGTTTTGCCGCAATGTTGCATGATTTAGGCAAAGGGCAAACACCACCAGCGCAATGGCCAGAACATGATGCGCATGAAATGAGAAGTGCGGCGTTAGTGAAAGAATTATGTTCACGCTTACGCGTTCCGAATGATTTTGCTGGATTAGCATATGCTGTGGCGAAATATCATGGCGAATGTCATCGTGTCAGCAGTAAAACGCCACCCAAAGCCATTTTGGAACTGTTAGAAAAATGTGATGCCTTTCGTAAACCGGAACGCTTTGCCAAAATTCTGTTGGCTTGTGAAGCGGATTGTCGCGGGCGGCCGGGTTATGCACAAAAAAATTATGTGCCTGCGCAAATTTTAGCTACAGCATTTGCTGCGGCGAAAAATGCAGATCTTAATACAAAATCCATGTCTGATCTAAAAGGATTAGAAATCAAACAAAAAATATTTGAATTGCGCGTCAAAGCCATCGAAGGATCTCTTCTTCAGCTGCGATAGCAGCGGGGGCCTCTTCCGCTTTCAATGCTATGTGATCACTGCGCGTAAACAGGTTTATTCTTTTGGCCTGGATAGACAAAAAGAATTAAATATAAAAAATGTAAAAAGGGAAGGCACGGAAGAATAAACCACCATGGTGAATATCCCATATCTCTTAGTCTTTTACAGGCTAAGCAAATACAAATCGAATAGAAAGTAAGAATGACGCCACTGATATAGGAAGCAGCAATCGACAGCTTTCCAAGATTTGTCGAGAATATATCTGGAAATCGTGGACATACTAATGATGGTGCAAAAGTAAAAAAACAGACTAATAAGAAGGCGACTACAAAGCCTTTCAAAAATTCTATGCGTTTAGTTTGCCCGCGAGGGGAAAATAACAAGGCGCCTAGCTTCATAGATATTCCTTATTTATGAACAACACTCGTATCCCCGCTGATTGTATAAAAATAACTACCCAATTTCAAAAGCAGAGAATGTCGGAAGTTGATAAAACTCTCATTAAATCACCCTTTCAATATAAAAGGCGCATTTTAA
>Ga0207155_1211_pt1 | contig 12091 bp, 8 predicted proteins | sample Alteio_BWMinHeat_26_FD_153515 | JGI IMG/M metagenome (GOLD analysis project Ga0207155, IMG submission 153515) | Enriched cells from forest soil in Barre Woods Harvard Forest LTER site, Petersham, Massachusetts, United States -... | ecosystem: Environmental > Terrestrial > Soil > Temperate forest >... | reverse complement strand
GAGCGGAACAAACAAGGCCAACACCACAGCCTTGGCAATTTCGCCTTCGAAAAATCCCATGGCGGTAGCGGTTAACATTTCGCCTAAAAAAAGAACGATGAGCCATCCGGACCGCTTCTTCATCAGCTTCAAAAAAGGAATTTTCATGTAGGGTTCATCTAGCGCTTCAACACCACCAATCTTTTGGATATTTTCTGTTTCTTCCTCAACAGCCAAACGCAACACGTCATCGATGGTAACAATGCCGATCATGATCCCTGCATCATCAATGACGGGTAACGCCACACGGTTATTTTTTCTGAACTCTTGGATGGCAGTCTCCTCATCGTCTGTAACTTTGAGTGAGTTGAACTTATTGTCCATAAGGTCCTGGACCTTTTTATCTGTGGACACAAGCAGAAACTCCCTTATCCGTATGTCATCCAAAAGTTGACCGTCATCATCGATAACGTAAATCACATTGATTGTCTCTTTGTCCTTACCATGATTTCTGATGTGATCCAAAACTTGTTGCACGGTCCAGTCGGGATTTACGGCCAGGTACTCGGGAGTCATTAATCGTCCGACACTGTGTTCAGGATATCCGAGTTGATTGAGTGTAATAACTCTCTCTTCCTCAGAAAGCAACTGCAACAAATCTTTTACGAGAATGCTCGGTAGTTCCGACAAGAATTGAGTTCGGTCATCCGGTTGTATTTCATTTAATATTTTCGCTGCTTGCTCGTGAGGTAAGTTTTTAATGATTTCTTTTTGCGAGGAAATATCCAAGACTTTGAATGTCTTGATCACCATGATGTATGGCAGAGTTGTAAACACGAATGCTTTTTCCGCACCTGGCAGGTGATAGACAAAGTCGGCAATCTCGGGCGACTGCCAGCTCACCATGAGCTGTTTTAATTCTTCTGCATTTCTCTGCATGACCGCAGACTTTACTTTCCGCTTGTTTAGTTTTCGTTTCATTCAGTAGGCTCTATTGGGAGATAGCAAATTACTTCAACTTGATGTAGAGAAAGGCATCTTTTTCGAAAAAATATTGTGGATAAACGAGTAACCCTTGCCTAAATTGTAAGTAATACCTTAAGCCTTAGAACTTTTAGGATTCAATAAACATCTTTGATTAGCCAAACCAACCTGCCATGCTAAAAAACTATATCATCACCGCCATCCGTTCGCTGCTGCGCAGCAAAGGTTTTTCAGTTATAAATATCCTTGGCTTGTCGATTGGGCTCGCCTCGTTCATCCTCATCTCGCTGTATGTTTATCATGAATTAAGTTTCGACCGATATCATGCCAAGGCTGATCGCATTTTTAGAATTGTAGAGAATCTTCGCACAGAGAATGAACTGTTGTTGCAGTCCACGAGCTCACCTCCGATGGGGCCGAGCTTGCTCAAAGATTTTCCTGAAGTGGAAAACTATGTGCGATTCCAGCAATGGAATTTGTTAGTGACCAAAGACGATAAGGCATTCTATGAGCCTGATTCCTTCATTGCCGACAGCACTGTGTTTGATGTGTTCTCTTTTCCGTTGATCAAAGGCAATCCTAAAACCGCGTTGACAGAACCGAACTCGGTGGTGCTTACAGAGTCAATGGAAAAAAAATATTTTGGTGAAGATGATCCTGTCGGACAATTACTGAAGATGGATGACGGTCAATACAAAATCACGGGAGTGGCAAAAGATGTTCCTGAGAATTCACATTTTCAATTTAATTTTTTGCTCTCGTTCAGCACGTGGAGCTCAAACAACAAACAGAATGAAATGAGAGCGTGGTTTTGGAATGGCTTTCACACTTACGTTTTACTTCGCGACAAACAAGCAGTCACGAAAGTTCGCCAAGGTATGGCAGGATATATTTCGCGCAATGTCGAGAAGGGCGGCATGTACTACGAAGACCTGCCGCTACAGCCGCTCACTTCCATTTATCTCGAAGCACCACGCTCCTGGGAAAATGGTAAGCGCGGTAGTGTCAACAACATTTATATCTTATCGGTCATTGCGGTATTCATTTTGGCAATCGCATCGTTCAATTATGTGAACCTTGCTACAGCTCGTGCTTCGCGCAGGTTGAAAGAAGTTGGACTTCGTAAAGTGTTGGGCGCGCAGCGAAGAACACTCATCGCACAGTTTTTAGGTGAGTCAGTTATTGTGTGTGCAGTTGCATCTATGATCGGTGTTGCAGTAGCATGGCTCGCACTTCCTGTATTCAACGAACTTCTTGAAACATCGCTTAGCTTTTCTGTATTTACAAGTCCATTCTATTTCGTTGGAGCAGTGGCATTGCTCGCATTTATCTTAGGATTGATGTCAGGCGCGTATCCGGCACTGGTTATTTCTGGTTTCCAACCGTTACAAATATTTCGGCCCGCAGTAAGTGGCGTGTTCAGTCATCAGCGTTTCAGAAAAGTATTGGTGACAGCGCAGTTTGTAATTTCAATTACATTGGTTGCAGGTACACTGCTCGTGTTCAATCAACTCACCATGGTGCGCAGCCGCGATCTCGGATTCACTAAAGATGCAACACTTATATTACCAACGAACGGAGACACGGTGATCACCAATCATTTCGAAACTGTCAAGCACGAGTTGATGAAAGTAAACGGAGTGATATCGGTGACAGGTTCAGCGCAAGTGCCTGGGCAGCCGGCTAATAATTGGTATTCAGAGATAGAGGTAACTGAAGGCAAAATGTCTCCCACTAACATCAATACGAATCAGGTAGATCATGACTTTATTCCGGGATACGACATTAAAATGATTGCTGGCCGAAATTTTTCGCGCGACAATAAAGCAGATGACACAACGGCATTCATTCTGAATGAAACAGCGGTGAAAGATTTTCAGTGGACGCTTGAGAATGCAATTGGCAGGAGAGTAAATCAAGGTGGACGTAATGGAACCGTGATCGGTATTACCAAAGATTTTCACTATGCTTCCCTGCATCATGCGGTGGCACCGTTGCTGCTGAGACTTTCCAACCGTTTTGGCAGGCTTTCCATTCGATTAAAGTCGGACGATATTCCAGCAACTGTTGATCGCGTAGGTGAAATGTGGAAAACGTTAGCTCCTAATCTGCCTTATACATTTACCTTCCTTGATCAACAGTACGACAAGCAATATAAAGCGGATGCACAACTTGGCCGGGTAGCGAGCGTATTCTCGGGTCTCGCAATTTTTGTTGGCTGCTTAGGCTTGCTGGGATTGACCTCTTTTTCTGTGGAGAGACGTGTAAAAGAAATTGGAATACGCAAAGTGTTGGGTGCTTCCATACAGAATGTAATGGTGTTGATTGCAAAAGAATTTGTGGTACTCATCGGTGTTGCGTTTGTAATTGCTGTGCCGGTAACATGGTACTTAGTTGGTGAGTGGCTTAACAATTTCACGGAGCATATTGCTATCGGTGCATGGCCTTTCATTGCAGCAGGACTTTTTGTATTGACGATTGCTTGTCTTACGATCAGTTGGCTTTCATTCAACGCTGCTTCGTCCAATCCAACACAAGCGCTGAGAAACGAATAAGTGTAAATGATTTTCTGAATTTAACTGTGCATTTGTTTGGCGTAAGAAGTTTTTTTTGAAATAGGACTACGAAGATTATCGTAGGTGTCACAATTCTGATGACATTATCCAGAATAACACGACTTGCATGTAAGAAAAACCTTCTATTTGCAGAATAGAAACTGGATCATACTTCCTAAATTAGGCAGCCTTTAATCTACCCATGAAGATTGTCACCCTTCTTTTTTGTCTGATATGCAACCTAAGCCTACTTGCTCAGCACCAAGGACGACCTCGAGTTGATTCTCTACTTGTGCTGTTAAGCACGGCTAAGGACAATATGGATAAATTGAATCTCTACGTCCAACTCATGACCGCCTACAATGACTTTGATAAAATGGCGGCGTTAAAACTTGAAAAGCCTGCAATGGATCTAGCCACTAAAATGGATTCCAAAGCAGGAATAGCTGATGTGAAAAATGTAGTGGGAAGAATACATTGGCGACTGGGGAATTTTGATTTAGCCTTGAATTATCATCACGAAGCGAAACAAATTTTTGAACAAATTAGTGACGCGCAAAAAGTTGCCTTAACCATTCGATACATAGGCCAGGATTATGCAGATGGCGGATACTATCCCGAAGCGTTAAAACATTTCTACGATGCGCTAGACAGGTATAAAAATTTAGGCGATCGCGAAAATATAGGATACCTCTATGAGCTGCTTGCCTGGGTTTATGGCAAGCAAGGGAATTACGTTGAGGCAGCCAAAAATGGATACATATCGCTTTCGCTGTTTGAGAATTTAGGTGATGAGAAAAATATTGCAATGGCAGCTTCGGATATCGCAGATTATTATGTGCAGTTAGGAAATTATTCTGAAGCGCTTAAATATTTTAAACAAAGTGAAGTGATCTATAGGGCAAAGGGTGATCGACTTAATTTAGGATACAATCATGTCATGGTGGGTAGAGTTTATCAATTAATGGATCAGTATTCCAAATCTTTAAAGCACCACAAGGCAGCGTTGACTATTGGAAGGGACATGAATGATCCGAATATTGCCGGCAAAGCATTTGAAGGTATGGCCGAGGTTTATAAAATGACTAAAGAGTACTCCATGGCTTTACAGCATTATTTATCTTCAGCAGAATTATTCAAAAGATGGTCTAACCGAAGAGACCTTGCCAAATCCTATTGCTTCATTGGTGATTGCTACCGAATCGTTGGAAAGTATAAGCTCTCAAAAGCATATTATGATAGTGCCTTTACTTTGTCGACTGCTCTTGCTAGCAAGTCTCTTTTAGCAGATTACTATCATGGTGTGGAAGCTTTGGATAGTGCCATGAACAATTGGAGTGGAGCCTACTTCAATCATAAAAAATATATCCTCAACCGAGATAGTATTTTTAATGAAGGAAGTGTTCAAAAAATGATGCAATTGAAGCTGAACTATGAATTCAATAAAAAAGAAGCAGCCGTTAAAGCTGAGCAACAAGAAAAAAACGTCCGAGAAAGAAATCAATTTCTATTTCTGGGAGTAATCGTTTTACTGATTTTAATCCTGACAATTGTTTCTTCCATAAATAAGTACAGGGTAGCTAAGCTCTTTGCAGAGCTAAAACAAAAATCGGAAAGCCTGGAAGAAGAAAACAGAGAGAAGACCAGTATTTTAAATATTGTTTCGCATGATCTAAAGGCACCCTTTAATAAAATAAAAGGATTAACCGATCTGATGCAGATTAGTGAAGATTTAAACCAAACCGATAAAGTTCAATACATCAAATACATCCAAACCTCCGTTGATCAGGGAAATTATTTAATTAATAAATTATTAGATGCACAGACTGTTTATAACGAGGCAAAACGACCTTTTTTTGAACCTACCAACGTGGTGAAGTTTATTCATGATTTTCGAGACACCACTAACGGATATTTACATGAAAAGCAGCAGCAACTGAAAGTTGACATTCAATTGGAAAGTGACCAAGCCATGATTGATCAACCAATGCTCACCCGTATCCTCGATAACCTGGTGAGCAATGCGAGTAAATTTTCAGATAAAGGAAAAGCTATCCATTTGAAGGTTTGGTCAACTGATCAGTATTTGAATTTTTCGGTGCGTGATGAAGGCCCAGGAATTTCAGAGGAGGATCAGAAAGTGATGTTCAAGAAATTCCAAAAGCTCAGAGCACAGCCAACCGGTGGCGAAAGTTCAACAGGACTTGGCTTATCGATCGTAAAGACAATTACGCAGAAGTTAAATGGTTCAATCCATGTAATAAGTAAGCTCGGAGAAGGAACTGAATTCGTGGTTAGCCTTCAAGAATATAACAAGCCGTTGAGTTAAAGAGGACCAACTAAAATTTATTGAGACAATCTCAAGTTATCGTTTAACTATCAATTGAAACCTTCCTATGGTAACCTTCAGCCATCTCGTTGTATGGAAGGGTCACGATTAGAAATCCATTCTCATAGGTTGCCGTAATCCGGGCAGCATCAACAAAATAGGGAACCGGTTTGTTGTAAACTACCTTGGGTACCTGAATAGGTAAACTGTCTGATTGAAGATGAAAATTGTAGAATACACTTAACATATTATTGTGGATTTCAACTTTCATGTTTTCTTCCTTCACGCCTGGCACCTTTAATTGAATCTCACGATGATCCTGAAATTGTTTAAAAGTCATCTGTGGCTCGCTCACGCCTCCGCTCAATGTGTTAAGCACATCTATTGAAGCCAGCAGTTCATCGCTTACAAATTTTCTTGTTTTCATCACATCAATTGTTTTGACTTCAGCTTCAAAACAATCCATATACCATAAATGGTTTCAGCGACAAGAAGTCATTATCGATATCCTTTGATCAACCAGGCAATCTTGTTGTTTATGCCAAAGTGACGCAAAAATAAGCGGCAACGCCAAATAAAAGTTAATCTGCAATGATTGTTGAGCGCTTGTTCTTGACAATAATTAACAGCGCTATGGAAGAAGTAATTGTCATTAACGCTACGATCGGGATTGCGTCTGAGGCATTGAGAAGTCCCACACCAAATGAAATCAGGGAAGCCAAGCCGATTTGAATGCAACCCAGTAAGGCCGATGCGCTGCCTACTGTTCGGGTAAATGGTGATAACGCAAGTGCATTTCCGTTTGGATTGATTAATCCAATACAACTAAGGCAAATGAAAAAGAAAACGATCGTTCCATAGAGCCCCAACCAGTCACCAATTACACCTGTAAAGAAAATAAAACCTGCCACTACTTGAACAACCAGAGCAACATGAAAAATATCTTGGCTCTCGAATTTTTTTGTAAGTAATATATTCACTTGCCCTCCACCAATAAATCCAACCGAAAGCAACGCGAAGATCAACCCGTATACTTTCGGACTTACGTCGTACATCTCCATAAAAATAATTGGTGAGCCTGCCACATAAATAAATAGAGTCGAGAATGAGAAAGCTCCGGCAAAGGCATACTTGCTGAACATAGGATTTTTTATGATATCCCGAAATGTAAGAAGCATCGGCCTTGCTCGCAGAGAAATGGTTGGGTCGGGTTGATGACCTTCAGGCAAGAAAAAATAAACTACGATTAAGAAGAGCAATGTAATTGCAGCCAAACCGATGAAGATCGCTTGCCATCCAAACTCTGTGACGATAAATCCACCCACTGTTGGCGCAAGCAAAGGAGAAACACCAATAATTAAGAACAGCAATGAAAAAATACGGGCACTTTCTTTCACAGGAAAAAAATCACGCACCATGGCCACAGCGCCTACCCAGGCCACACTTCCACTAAGAGCTTGAAAAAATCGAAACGTGACGAGTGAAGTTACATCCCAGGCTTGCATGCATCCCACGCTTGTCAAAATAAAAATGATGAGCCCAACATAGAGTGGGCGTTTTCTTCCGTATCGGTCAAGAAAAGGACCGTACAAAATTTGACCAATTGCCATGCCAATGAAATAGCTAGATACGGAAAGAGAAATGGTTGCTGTGTTAGTTTTAAAATCACTAGCTATCTGAGCAAATGCCGGCAGGTATAAGTCAATAGCAAATGGAGATACCGTTGAAAGTGAACCTAAGATCCAGATGATTGTTCGGTTGTTGGTTTTTGTCTTTTCCATGAGGGAGTAAAATTATAAGTTAGAAATGATAAAATCAGTATGGTTAGAATACAGTCTTTGGCAAACTCATGCCGTATCAATAACTTGTCGCGATGGAGGATTTTCTAACAGCTGCTGCACAATTCATTAATACAACTGCCAGTCACATTTTTCTTACAGGTAAAGCAGGCACAGGCAAGACAACTTTTCTTAAGAATCTAGGACAGCTCACTCACAAGTCCCATATTGTTGTGGCGCCCACGGGCATCGCAGCACTTAATGCGGGTGGCGTAACTGTTCATTCACAATTTTTATTACCGCCTTTAACGTTTCTGCCAGATCGTTTTTTGCCGGATGATTTAAGTGAAGGCGGAAAGTTTATTAATCAAAATACGCTTGCACACAAGCACCCACTCAACAGTATTCGAAAACAAGTACTTCGGTCAATTGATTTATTGGTTATCGATGAAGTGAGTATGCTTCGAGCGGACCTGCTCGATGCTATTGACTATCGCATGAAAGCAGCACGTGGAAATTTCAGACAAAGTTTCGGAGGAGCCCAGGTGTTGTTCATTGGTGATCTTTACCAGTTACCACCGGTAGTTCGAAACGAAGAAAAAGAAACTCTTTCTCAATATTACCAGAGTCCATGGTTTTATGAAGCGAAAGCTTTGCAAGACAATCAGTTGGTGTACATCGAACTCGACAGAATTTTCCGGCAACATGACCCTACCTTTATTAACATTCTGAATAATCTAAGAAACAATATTTCCACGAGGGAAGACATTGACAAACTAAATGGACATTATAGATCTCCCGATGAGATCAGCGAACTGCGTGAGATAATCACATTGACAACTCATAATGCCAAGGCTGATGATATTAATCAACGAGAACTTCAGAAACTTCCTGGTAATTCGCATATTTTCAAAGCATACATCGAAGAAGACTTTCCCGAAAATTTATATCCGGTTTTGCCAAAGATTGAATTGAAGGAGGGTGCACAGATTATGTTTACCCGCAACGACAACGAAGAAAAAAAATATTTCAATGGCAAACTCGCTACGGTGAAAGAGATTTCTGGTGAGAAAGTAATTGTAGAAATGGCCGAGACCCATGAACGCTATCAGTTGAAACGTGAACGATGGGAAAACAAGAAATACTCAATCAATAAGAGCACCAACGACCTTGATGAAGAGGTGATCGGTGCCTTCGAGCAATTTCCAATTAAACTGGCGTGGGCAATTACAGTACATAAGAGTCAAGGCTTGACGTTTGAAAAAGCGATTATTGATGTAGGGCAGGCGTTTGCCGATGGACAAGTCTACGTCGCACTGTCGCGATTGCGTTCCCTGCAAGGATTGACATTGCGAACACGGATCAATCCATCTGCGATTAGCACGGACAGGCAAGTCGTTGAATTTGTGAAGGCGAACCACATGCCTGATCAACTTGCTGATGTGATGAAGCAGGGGCAACAACAATTTATTCATCATCTTATCGACAAGACATTTGATTTCTCCGGGTTGGTCAAAGACATAAAATATGTTCAGAAAGATCAAACTGAAACAGAGGGATTCAAAGAAGATTCGATGAAACCGGTTCTTCAGCAGGTTGCGGAATTATTGGAAGCGGAACAGCCAACCACAGAAAAATTCAGAAATCAATTGGTAAACCTTTTGACGATCAATGATTATGCAAAATTATTAGATCGAATAAGTAAAGGCAGCGACTATTATAAGAATATTTTGTATCACCATCTTGACAAATTGCTGAGACATTTGGAGGAAATGAAACAGCACAAGCGTGTGAAGACCTATCTCAATCAACTGACAGAGATTGATCAAGCTCTTTCTAAAAAGTTGGAAGAAGTGGATAAAGCTTCTTTATTGGTAAATAGTGTTTTAAATGGCGATGAAAAATTCAATTTCGAGCCATTGAATAAACTGCGAACTGAAGAACGAACGAGAATGTTGTCTATAATCAGAAAAGAAACTTCATCGGATGATTCTTCAGTAAGAAAAGGAAAGTCAAAAAAAGAAAAAAAACCTAAAAGCAAAGATGGTCTAAGTACTTATGAAACCACTTTACAAATGCTTCACGATGGTAAGAGCGTAGAGCAAATTGCTAAAGAACGCGAACTCACCGTAGGTACAATTGAAGGTCATCTTGCTAAAGCGGTGCAGGAGGGGAGCATCAGTATATATAAATTTATGAATGATGAGGTGGTTACTGAAATAGCTAACGCGATTACTCAACTGCCAAACGAATTTTCGTCTAAAGACTTATACACTGCATTGAATGGAAAATTTGGTTATGGCCAATTGAGGGCAGTGATGGCCCACGTTAAGCAGCTGAAACCCTGATGACCATCTCCTCTAATCCGAATTCTGTTAACTTTGAGCCAATCTATTACCATGATTGATCATTCTCTTTATCTTAAAAACCTTTGGTATCTCGCGTTCCACGGCTCTGTACTAAAGCAAGGAAAGTTGATAGGCAAGGAAATGCTTGGTGAAAAAATTGTTTTTGGCCGCGATAAGAATGGAACTCCATTTGCTTTGCGTGATAATTGTGCTCATCGAGGTGTGCCACTTTCTCAGGGCTGGTTTAAGAACGATACGATCCAATGTTGTTATCACGGTTGGGAATTTGGCACGGATGGAGTTTGTAAAAATATTCCAGCACTTCCACCAGGAGGAACGATGGACATTTCAAAAATAAAAGTGTTCCAATATCCTTGCAAAGAAATCAGTGACACCATTTGGGTTTATATTCCAGAGAAGAAACTACCAAACACTGAACCAAAAATGCCGCCTCCGGATTTGGTTCTCTCGAAGGACAAAAAGTTTCTTCAAGTTGAAACAGTAAAGCTTCCGGCTGATATTGATCATTCAGTAATTGGTTTGATTGACCCATCGCATGTTACGTTTGTTCATCAATCATGGTACTGGCGGTCGGCAAAGAAATTAAAACTAAAAGAAAAGAAATTTGCTCCGACTCCATTAGGATTTAAAATGGTTCGTCACGAACCGTCTAAGAATTCTAAAGGCTACGGAATATTGAAAGGCGGGACGAGCACTGAAATTACTTTTGAAATTCCTGGCATCCGCACTGAGTATATCAAAGTTGGTCAAAAAGATGAAATCATTTCGATCACGGTGCTCACACCAATTAATGATCATGAAACGGAGCTCACTCATATTTTTTACAGTTCGTTGGCAATCTCACGGTGGCTGTGGTGGCCGTTAAGAAAATTAGGCCAACAATTTATCGGGCAAGATTTAGGAGTCTTTCGAAAACTGAGCGAAGGATTGAAATCAAAGCCAACATTGATGCTTATTGGCGAACCGGATATGCAGGCGCGATGGTATTACGAAATAAAAAGGTTGTGGCTGCTATCGCAACAGAACAACGAACCGTTTGTCAATCCGGTAAAGGAACAAACGTTGCATTGGGTAACATAAAATTTCTGTTATGAGATTTCAAAGTTTAAAAGCGAAGTACTTATTTATTGGAGCAGCCTCTTTTCTGCTTGGCGTTTGGATTACTTATGCTTATGTCTATGGTCCTGTATCGCAAGCGCAGGCAGGTGAAGAGAGAGTTAAATACAGCATTAAGGCAATATTTGCATCTCCTCTGTGCACAATTGTTGGTGCATGTGTGCTAATTATGGCACTTATAAATTCCGAGGACAAATTAAAGCAACTAGCTCAATCTCGATTGCTTAAGGGAGGCGCTCCGAAGAGTAAGAGGGATACGATGATTACTATTTTGATTTTTCTTTTGGTATTCATACCACCCATACTGCTTTATCTTTGGTTTAAGAATGAGATGGCCAAGTATGGATACGAGGTTACATTTTAATTCTGATTGAGAACTTTACTCATCACCCTTTCTACCATTCGATCACAGTAGATAAGATTGAATTCAAAAATATCTTCTGGTGCATACATCTTTTCTATTTCGGTGCAACAATTTTTTTGCCATGTTTAAGCGAACCTTAACATTGCTCTCAGAGATTTGAAGTGCTTCTGTTGTTTCGGAAACACTTAGACCATTCAATTCACGGAGTGTAAATACAATCCTGTAATCCTCAGGAATTTTATTGATTGCATTCTCGAGTACGCGGCTTTTTTTGTAAGCCATTTAATAAGGATGGTTAGTCCAAGTACTGCGGATAACGCAAATAAAGCAATTGCGATGTTGATCATATTCTTTGTGGTTTAAGATTTCAACTACATAGGGTAGGTGAGCACTTAAAACTTTACAAAGTCTTGACGCTTTCGGTCAGAATAAAAAAATAAATCCTAACGGAAGCCGTCAGGATAAAAATAAAAGCAAACCTGTAAGCCGGGTTCTGTACCCTTGCGGGCGCTTATCATTTATCTAGCCCCACAGTCACCTGTGGGATCGAGCAGTCTACCCAACTATGATAGATGTTACTCCTTGGAACGAGCCGCTCCATCCCGAGAATTCGGGAT
>Ga0207155_1210_pt1 | contig 12113 bp, 11 predicted proteins | sample Alteio_BWMinHeat_26_FD_153515 | JGI IMG/M metagenome (GOLD analysis project Ga0207155, IMG submission 153515) | Enriched cells from forest soil in Barre Woods Harvard Forest LTER site, Petersham, Massachusetts, United States -... | ecosystem: Environmental > Terrestrial > Soil > Temperate forest >... | reverse complement strand
GTTGCTCCTTCCTCAGAAAGCTGAATAAGTCCCTTTTGTAAACCTTTCATTTTCAAAGGATCTTTCGGTCGCACAGCTTTAAATAATTCCGGTGCAAAATTGGGGATCCCGACAAATTTAAGATCTTCGCCCAGCGTGAAGCTATCGCCAATTTGAATGGTGCCGTAATTGTGTAACCCAATAATATCCCCTGGCCACGCTTGCTCGACATGATCGCGCTCTTGAGCCATAAAGGTGAGCGCATGCGAGATCTGCACTTGACGCCCTAAACGCACATGATGAATTTTCATATTTTTTTGGTATACCCCAGAACAGACACGTAAAAATGCAATGCGATCGCGATGTTGGGGATCCATATTGGCTTGAATTTTGAACACAAAACCGGTGAAATCTGGCTCCGTTGGCAACACTTCACGCGTGTGGGTTTCCCGTTTTTGCGGCGCGGGGGCATATTGCACTAAAGCCTCTAAAATTTCGTTTACGCCAAAATTATTTAGGGCCGAACCAAAATAGACCGGCGTTAATTTTCCCGCTAAAAAAGCTTCCTGAGAAAATGGGTGACTTGCGCCTTTGACTAATTCTAATTGTTCACGAAATTCTTGAATCGTATAGCCACATTTTTCATCTAAAATAGGATTATCAATCCCTTTGATTATTTCAGGCGTTTGTATCACACTACCTTTGCCGGGGGTAAATAAATAGACACAGTCTTTCAATAAATGATACACCCCTTTGAAATGCTTCCCCATGCCAATCGGCCAGGTCATGGGCGCACATTGAATTTTTAAAATGCGCTCAATTTCATCCAACAAATCAATCCCATCGCGACTATCGCGATCGAGTTTATTGATAAAGGTTAAAATGGGCGTATCGCGTAAACGACACACTTCCATCAATTTTATCGTTCGCGATTCCACCCCTTTCACGGCATCAATCACCATTAATGCGGCATCCACTGCCGTTAAGGTGCGATACGTGTCTTCCGAAAAATCCTCATGCCCGGGCGTATCCAATAAATTGATAATGCTTTCTTGAAACGGAAATTGCATGACCGAGGTGGTGACAGAGATCCCACGTTGTTGCTCGAGTGCCATCCAATCGGAGGTAGCATGCCGCGTCGCTTTACGCCCTTTCACCGTACCCGCCAATTTTATCGCCCCGCCAAACAACAGCAGCTTTTCGGTTAACGTCGTTTTTCCTGCATCCGGATGCGAGATGATCGCAAAGGTTCGACGTCGGGTAATTTCATTTTCTAAGCTAGTCACTTATCCTCGCTTTTGAGAAATTTTCGCTAAAAGGTTGCAAAATTATCAAAATTACTATTAAGTTGTCACTTTTATTTTAGTTGTATAGGAGACTGGCATGACAGATCCCGCCAAGGACTCAACAGATAACCATGCACATGCTGATCATCGCCATCAAGATCCGCATCATAGCCTAAATTTAACTGCACTTCTCATTTGCGTTGCCTTAGGCGTCCTTGGATGGTTTTGTCCGCATCCAGAAGGGATCACACCGCAAGGGTGGCATCTCCTAGTCATTTTTATCATCACGATTTTAAGTCTCATTATTAAACCCTTGCCGATGGGCGCGGTCGCGATGATAGCCCTGATGATTGCTGTGCTCACGAAAACCATGACGATGGAACAAGCTTTTACCGCATTTAATAGTGACGTCGTTTGGTTAGTCGTTTTTGCTTTGTTTATTGCCAAAGGCTTTAACGTTACCGGCCTTGATAAAAGAATTGGCTATTTTTTTACGGCGCTGTTAGGGAAAAAAACCCTCGGCCTAAGTTATGGACTCATGATTACCGATTTGGTGCTCGCACCGGCATTACCCAGTGTGACGGGGCGTTCTTCAGGTATTGTTTATCCTATTTTGCATGCCATCGCGACTTCCTATAAAAGTTTTCCGCATACCGATTCAGCGCGAAAAATTGGCGCTTTTTTAACCGTCACTGCTTTTCAAGTCACGGTAATCACCTCGACCATGTTTATGACGGCGATGGCTGCCAATCCTATTTTGGCGGATCTTACTCATAAACAAAATTTAACATTAAGTTGGACCGATTGGGCACTTGCAGGTTGCGTGCCAGGCTTGGTCAGCTTAATTCTCATTCCCTGGTTTATTTACAAAATTTATCCGCCAGAAATTAAAGAAACTCCCGATGCACAAAGCATTGCAAAAAGAGAACTCAAAGCGTTAGGTAAAATGCATAAACAAGAATGGATCATGGCATTGACCGTGGTCGTGTTATTGACGCTATGGATTTTTGGTAAAGAACTTGGGATCAAAGTCGTGATTGCAGCTATGGTCGGTTTGACGATTTTGTTGGTGACTGGCGTATTGGAATGGAAAGCCCTTGTGCGCATTCATGATGCCTGGGAAACCTTTGTCTGGTTTTGTGTGCTGATTTTGTTGGCGGGCATGCTGAAAGATTATGGTGTGCTTAATTGGTTTACTGAAAATGTACAAGGCCATTTTGCGGGATTACATTGGAAATATGCCTTCCCTATCCTGGCCTTAATTTACTTTTATTCGCATTATTTCTTTGCCAGTTCCACTGCCCATGTCACCTCGATGTTTCCAGCTTTCTTGGGCCTGTCTTTAGCATTGGGAACGCCGCCGATGTTGGCTGTCTTTATCCTGATCTTTTTTAGTAATTTATTTGGCGGAATAACTCATTACAGCCTCGCGCCCGCCCCGCTTTTATATGGCGTTGGCTATGTTGATATTAAAGACTGGTGGAAGATTGGTTTTTACACTAGCGTAATCAACATAATTATTTGGTCTACCTTAGGCGTGATGTGGTGGAAATTCCTTGGATTTTGGTAATGGGAATTTTACATTATTTGTTGACGGGAGGTAGGGATCTCAATACTATGCCTCCATCAGAAGAAAAAAGAGGTCACTATGCCGCAGTTAAATCTTAACATTCCAGAGGATGTTTATGCTGAGTTGACAAATGTAGCAACCCAACTCAAGCAAACGCCTGAACAATGTGCAGCCCTCGCTGTGCACCACTTTTTTCAAACCGCGAGCGTAGAAAATGCCATTGAAGGTGTAGCACGTCTGGATGATGAAGAAATCTTAGTCGATTTCCCGGAATTAAAAGAAGAACTGGGTATCGACATTAAATTCCATCCCATGGCGATGGAAGAATTAGAAACGTTAGAAGAAGAAGATCAGGTTGAAATCTTGGGCGAACTTATCGATCGCGTTTCACAAGAAGAATCCGCAGAAAATACTATCGATCTCGTGTTAATGGAAAAACCCACTCAACAAGTTCTGTTATCCGGATTTACCTTCGGCGACGTCGTTTATTCTGTTGGCGATACTATCGCAATTTACCACATTGCACTCATGGACGAAGAAGTCGACGAAGATGAAGAAGACGACGATGTGGAAGAAGACGATTTAGAAATCGAAGATGCCCATGAAGAGTGCATTTCTAAATCTGAGAATTAATCAGAAACTATCATCCGCAGACCCTTCACCCGCAGACCCTCATCCGCAGACCCTCACCCGCCCTACGGGCACCCTCTCCCGCGAAGCGGGCGAGGGGAAAAGAAATAATAAAAATATTTTTAGCTTTTCTGATCCCTTCTACCGCTTCGCGGGAGAAGGTGGACCGGCGTAGCGAAGCGTAGACGGGACGGATGAGGGTCTGCGGGTGAGGGTCTGCAACAGAATTTTATATTATCTCATTGAATTGCTATTTTTCCTTAAATCTTTCCAGTACCTAAGAATGCATTATACTTCTCTATTTAAACGAATATTGAAATATAATGCATCAGCACGCAACTAAAATAGGCACGTTTGCCTTAGTGATTTGGTCGTTCGGCCCCTTGTTCAACAACCTCGTGTCTGCTGTTCCCATTTTTGAAATACTTTCCTTTTCCTTCGGCATAGGTTTTATTTGTGGGTGTGTTTATTTAACGGTAACAAAAAACTGGCATAAATTAACACAGCCGTTAGTTTATGGAGTGATGGGATTTGCTGGCATTTTCGGTAATGAATTACTATTCGTCAGCGCGTTTAAATTTGCCCCAGCTGCCCATATTACTTTGATCAATTATTTATGGCCGATTTTGGTGCTGACTCTCACTGGGTTGATACGCCAAGACAGGTTATCGCTACGCTATATGATTGCCGCCATTTTAGGCTTTTTAAGTGTCGCTTTTTATATTGTTAATCAAATCGAAACCGTTATCAGTGGCAAATATTGGATAGGCTACGCACTGGTGCTGTTAGGTACCTGTTGCTGGAGCATGTATATTTTAGCCAATAGAAAACAAGAACACATGCCTTCTGAAATGATCACAATATATTGTGGCTTAGGTTTTATCATATCTTTGACAGTCCATTGTCAAACCGAAACTTTTTATTTACCTACCTTGAACGAAGCATTCGCACTCTGTTGGCTAGGTTTCATGGGATTAGGTTTAGCGTTTAATTTTTGGGATTTTGGCATCAAATGGGGTAACCCCAGATTGTTGAGTATATTAAGTTATAATACCGTTTTGTTGTCGACGCTTATTCTCATCGGTTTTAATCAAACACAATTTGACATGTCGCTTGTGGTTGCCGCGGTGGGCGTGACGTTAGCTTCGCTCGTCTCCCTTGCCGAATATCCGTCTTCGTCCACCGCCGCGCGCTTACTTCCCTAAATTTTTAACAATTTGGGCTGCTTTATCTTTATCATCTTTCGGGGCTTTCGCGTTATTGACGACAGCATTCAGCCACTTTTTGCTATCATCCATTTTATTTTCATGGCAAGCATTTTCAGCCACGGCTGTGGCCGCTAAATAATTGCCTTTGTTTGCTAAATCGGTCATGCCTTGTCCAAAGCACTCATCGGCTTTAGGGTTTGCTTTGTCTTTTTCAGAGGGGAACTTTTTGTCGCAATCTTCGCTAACGCTTTGCATTTGTTTTGCTTCATCGGAAGTATCTTTACTATGATCGGGCAATGTGCCAAACAACGTATCGCAATCCGCTGCTTGCAAAGATAATGGCAGCGCCAACATTGCGCCACAAATTAACGTACGAATTTGATTTTTTGATCCCATAAATAATCTCCTTGTAGTGGTAACAGCGCGAAAAGCATCGCCCTTTAAGGGCGGTGATGAAAGCTCCTCCGAAGAGGGATTATATTGGCGTTCTTGGTTGTTGTACATAGGCACAATACAAGGAGGTACACTATTGGTGGAAGTTTTAAAACTTATTTATTGAAAAGTGATATTAATATTTTATATGTTATTGAATTTTAAGTAGATTTTTAAATTTTTTATTGTAGTATTTTATATAGGTATAAAAAATACTTCGCACTTTTTTATACTATGGTATAATTTACAACATGGACAATATCCCTTTTCATCATCGCCGTTTAGAACCTCTTATTCTTCAAGATCTTGAAGAAAAGATGGTTTTTGTTGCTGGGCCAAGGCAATGTGGCAAAACAACGCTGTCCAAACATATCTTAGAAGTCAAAAGTGGCGCTTACTACAATTGGGACAATGATAGCGATCGAAAAAAAATACTGAATAGCCAACTTAATGAAAGTGCAAAGCTGTGGGTTTTTGATGAATTACACAAATACCGCCGCTGGCGCAATTGGCTGAAAGGGATATTTGATGTCCATCGTGATGAGCACGCCATATTAGTTACAGGGAGTGCCAAGCTCGATGTTTATCGCCGAGGCGGCGATTCTTTACAAGGCCGTTACTATTTCTATCGATTACATCCATTTACCTTGGCCGAATATTTAATGCTACCAATAAGGGATCCCTATACCGATGTGCCCTCTTTACCTCAAGCTGTGCCTGAACAAGCACAGGATGCTTTAGAAAGATTTTTTATTCGTGGAAACTTTCCTGAGCCATTGTTTGCCTTATCTGAACGGAAGGCAGCGCGGTGGCGTTTAACCTATAGTTCCCGGTTGGTACGCGAAGACATTCAAAGTGTAGAGGGGATCAATGATTTAGATAAACTGGAGCTTTTGTTTGAACGCCTACCGGCCTGTGTTGGATCGGTATTGTCCATAAACAGTTTGCGTGAAGATTTAGAAGTTTCATTTATTACGGTTAAAAAATGGATCCAGGTATTGGAAAAATTTTATGGTTGTTTTCGTGTCCCACCTTATGGAAATGCGCGGATTAAGGCGGTAAAAAAAGAACAAAAACTTTATATGTGGGATTATGGCTATGTTGAAAACGAATCTGCCAGATTCGAGAATTTAATCGCTGTGCACCTGTTACGGCTGGTTCACTGGCTGGAAGATGTTGAAGGTGAAAAAGCGGAATTAAGATATTTTAGAAGCGTTCGCGGGCACGAGGTTGATTTTGTTTTGCTTCGTAAAGGGAAACCTTGGATGGCTATTGAAGTAAAACTAGATGATCGACCCTTAGATCCCAATCTACGTTATTTCTTAGAACGAGAATCCATTCCTTATGCATTTCAAATTAGTTTAAAAGGCAAATTGGATTATCGTGTTCCAGATATTAATGGGGCAAAAATTCGGATTATGCCTGCGGCGCTTTTTTTAGTAAATCTACCCTAATTTATCTATAAAATTAGTTGATGAGTGATTGCATCTTCTCCCATGCTTGCTTTTTCGCTACTTTATCTTGCAACAAGGTGGATAAACTTGGAACGATAACAAAAGTCTGCGTTATTGCGTCCAAACTCGTGTTAGATAATGAGGTAAATAACATGATCTTTTTCGCTTGATACTGCTGCACCTTTTGTTCAATCTGGGTGGGTAAGCGCGACAGTTCGCTTGCCAGGGCATCAATGATAGTTTCGGTCGGCCAATCTAAGGCTTGCACAATGCGATCTAACATTTGTTTCAGATCATTGGCTAATGGCAAAGAATGCGATTTGAGATCCAGTAAAATCAGATAATCACAGTGAAGTGCTTTGGATAACGTCCGACGTTGCCATTGGGTAATACCCATCATCTCAAGACAATAATTTTTCAACGTCGTTTCATTTTTCGCCATAAAGAATAGCGTCTTCTTAAAGCTAATATCGGACCTGACAAGACATAACAGCCAAAGCCCGTCAGTAACACCAAAGGCGGATCGATAGAAACGCAAACAATCATAATTAACACGGCTAAAACGGCTACAAACGGCACATGCCCTTTGAGATCAATATCTTTAAAGCTGTAGTAACGAATGCTACTGACCATGAAGATCCCCGTAATCAGGGTCACAATTGCTGCAATCACCCATAAGCGATGCACGCCATAATCATGTGCCACCCAAATCATGGCGGCAATCAAACCCGCAGCGGCTGGGCAAGGTAATCCTTGGAAGTACCGACTATCTTCTTTACCAATACGGGAATTAAAGCGCGCCAGACGCAATGCCGTGGCCGCAGCATAGAAAAAGGCCACCAACCACCCTAACTTACCCAAGCTCATCAATCCCCAGCTATAGGCCACTAGAGAAGGCGCAATGCCGAAAGAAACGACGTCGGCTAAGCTATCGTACTCTGCGCCAAAGGCACTTTGGGTATTGGTCAATCGGGCCACCCGGCCGTCAAGACCGTCCATAATCATGGCGATAAAAATAGCGATGGCAGAGTTGGCGAAATCGTCCCGCATGGCGGCCACAATGGCGTAAAAGCCAGCAAATAAGCCGCTGGTCGTAAACAGGTTGGGTAATAAGTAGATCCCTTTACTGCGCGGATTCTCAGGCTCCGAGCCGTTTTTTCGAGATAACATTATCATTTAGCGTCCTGGTGAAACACTGGATACTACCATAGCAAAACTCAACGATGGAAGGCGCGGGGCTATAATTAGCTCTGGATTTTATCTATAATACTAACTATATGGCCAAAGATAAAAAGCCTAAAATTATCATCCAAGGAGTTACTGAATCAGGAGATAAATTTCGACCTTCAGATTGGGCTGAACGGGTGAGTGGACACTTATCGACATTTAAAAATCATCGTATTTATTATTCGCCGCTATTACGGCCTTCTTACCAACAAGGGAATCGTTGCGTGATATTAGATCCGGAATTAAAAAATACCAATCCTGAACTGTATCAACACATTTTAGATTTTGCCAAATCGCATAAATTAGTGATGGGCAGTGATATTGAGGAAGAAAATCATGAAAAGTAAATGCATGCTATTATTCATGGCTTTAGTTTTTAGTCACAGCCTGTTTGCTACCGTTTACAAATGGGTCGACTCTCAAGGGCAAGTGCAGTATTCGCAAAGCCCACCTGAGGAAGGCACCGCCACCGTGATTGCGCCCCCTGCTCCCCCACCCCATTCTAGTTTGCAAGAACAACAACAGGCAAAACAACTGGAAAAGCAAATTAACACCAATTTAGAACAACAAAAAGTCAATGCACAAAAAGCGGCGCAAAAAGCCCAAGAAGATAAAATCAGAAGTATGAATTGCGAAAATGCCAAAGCGCATCTTGCCGATATGCAATCTAAAGTGCGCGTACGCTTGTATGATACCGATGGCAATCAACGCGTGTTAACGCCTGATGAAAGAGATGCCGAAATTACCAAAACCAAAGAAACCATTGAAAAATATTGCATACCTTTGCAAACGAAATAAAATACGTTAAGCGTTCAAATACAACTCAAAAAACTTCAAGGCAATTTTAGAAGCATGTTTTCTATCGGCATTAGTTAGAATCACAATGCCCACATCATTGGGTAAATATCCCATAAAATTACGAAATCCTTTTAAATGGCCTTGATGATAAATAATTTTTTGATTGCCATAATTCATCGATTGCCAACCATATCCATAAAAAGTATTCGTAATCAAGCCTTTTCTTACTTCCGAGGTGATGACTGCTTTGGGATTTTTGACGAAGGGACTCGTGACTTCGTGCAAACTTTTTCTGGATACAATATGCGAGGATTTACCTAAATACACTTGCAAGAAAGCGCTCATATCTTGGATGGAAGCATTCACACCGCCCGCGGCACGAAACGCATAATAACCGCTAGAATATTTTTCGGCCGGCACATAGCGCCCACGATAATTCGGAACATGCGGATAGGCTTTATCAGGCGCATTCATTAACGCTTTTAAACCCGTACAAGCAGATTTCATGCCTAAGGGTTTAAACAAATCTTCCTGTAAGGCGCGTTCATACGGTTTACCGGACGCTTTAACAATAATGTCTTCGAGTACACCATACATCGCATTATGATAAATAAAGCGCTTTCCCGGTTGCGCGACCGGATAGGTTTTTTGCAAGCGCCGGATAATATTTTCTCTGGGCGCAAATTTACCAATTTGATCTTCAAAACCAGAATTGGGCACGCCGGTACTGTGGCTCACGATATGACAAATTTTCAACGGTTGTTTTTGGGTGCGCAGTCGAAAACTGGGTAAGTAACGCGCCACAGAATCATCAAACGATAATTTACCTTTATCTTGTAACACCGCTAACATCGTTGCATTCACTGGTTTCGATAAAGACGCAATTTGAAATAAGGTTGCAGGCGTAATTTTATCTGTTTTCCCGATCTTTTTTACCCCAAACCCCTTGATATAATACACTTTGTCGCTCGATACTATCGCCACAGCAACGCCGGGTATACCCGCCGCTTTCATGGTAGCAACAATTTTATTTTCTAATTGCGGTAAAATTTTTTGGATGGCTTCTTCTTTAGAGGCTTTGGATAAAGCGGGCATTGCTGCTAAAACAGACAACACTAATGTAGCCGCCTTAATGAGGTTGGTTACTTTAACCATTTTTATCCCTAAAGAATTATTGTTTTAATCCTAAGTATAAGACAATCTCACCGTTCCCACTTGTAAATATTGGGTAACTCAAGGTCGTAATAAATTGTTTTTTAAAGTCATTTGGAAAGCGAACAAGGACGTTCGCTTTAGCAAAAGTCAGACAGGGAGTCTGTCTTTTGCGACAAATGACGAGAAAAAACAATTCATTACGACTCTATTCCCACTCAATCGTCGCCGGGGGCTTGCTGGAAATATCATAAGTAACGCGCGCAATCCCAGGAATTTCATTGATAATGCGATTCGCGGTTTGTGCTAATAACTCATAAGGAAGTTGTGCCCACTGCGCGGTCATAAAATCAGTTGTTTGAACGGCTCTTAAGGCGACAACATACTCATAACTACGAGCATCACCCATGACACCCACAGCTTTAACCGGTAAAAATACCGCAAAAGCTTGGCTCACTTTATGGTAATAATTAAATTCATGTAAACAATCAATAAAGATAGCATCAGCTTGACGTACTAAATCAGCATATTCTACTTTCACTTCACCTAAAATACGCACCCCAAGGCCGGGGCCGGGAAAAGGATGTCGCATCACAATTTTATCAGGCAATCCTAAAGCAATCCCAATTTTTCGTACTTCATCTTTAAATAATAAACGTAATGGTTCACATAATTGCAAATTCATTTCTGGGGGTAATCCACCCACATTATGGTGTGATTTTATCACATGGGCTTTACCCGTATCGCTGCCAGCGGATTCAATCACATCCGGATAAATCGTCCCTTGCGCTAACCATTTCACATCCGATAGTTTTTGCGCTTCTTTTTCAAACACTTCGATAAAAGTTTTACCAATGGCTTTACGTTTATCTTCAGGATCATTTAATCCTTGCAATGCTTGATAAAATTTTGTCGCCGCATTCACCAGGATAACTTTTACCCCTAAATGCTCGACAAATGTCGACATCACTTGTTGTGCTTCATTTAAGCGCAATAAACCATTATCGACAAACACACAGGTTAATTGCGAGCCAATCGCGCGTTGCAATAATGCGGCAGCAACCGAGGAATCCACGCCACCCGATAACCCTAATAGAACTTGTTCTGTGCCCACTTGTTGTCGAATACGACCAATCAGTTCATCAATAATATTTTCTGCAGTCCATTGTGCGCTGGCTTGGCAAATCGTTAACACAAAGCAAGATAAGATATCTTGTCCATGCGAGGTATGCGTGACTTCTGGATGAAACTGTAACCCATAATAATGCCGGTTTTCATCACACATCACCACAAAGGGCGCATTTTCACTGGCAGCAACGGCGGTAAACCCCGGTGGCATGGCGGTGATTTTATCGCCATGACTCATCCACACATCAAAAGTATCCTCTGTGATCTTTTCTAACAATAAACTGGGGGCAGTTTTGGTAATTTCAACCTGGCCAAATTCGCGTTTATTCGAAGGTTCAACTTTACCCCCTAATTGATGTGCTAATGCTTGCATGCCATAACAAATGCCTAGAATGGGACGCTGACAATCAAATACCGCTTGCGAAATTCGCGGCGTATTATGGAGATGAACCGATTCCGGACCGCCTGACAAAATAATACCCTTTGGTGCAAACTCGCGTATTTTCGTTTCAGACCAATCAAAGGGATGAATTTCACAATACACACCGAGATCTCGAACTCTGCGCGCAATTAATTGCGTATATTGCGAGCCAAAATCGAGAATAAGTATTTTATCTTGTTGTGCCAGGGATTTAGTCTGCACGGTAATTGGGCGCCTCTTTGGTAATGGTGACATCATGCACATGGCTTTCTCTGATACCCGCGTTGGTGATGCGCACAAATTGGGTTTGTGTGCGCAGTGCATTAATATTAGTGACACCGGTGTATCCCATGCTAGCACGTAACCCGCCCATTAATTGGTAAATCACATTAAGCATACTGCCTTTATAAGGCACGCGGCCTTCAATGCCTTCCGGAACCAATTTATCTTCATTTTGCTCATAAGCTTGAAAATAACGATCGCTTGAACCTTGGCGTTGTGCCATGGCACCTAACGATCCCATGCCGCGATAAGCTTTATAAGAACGACCTTGATATAAAATCGTTTCGCCCGGCGCTTCATCGGTTCCCGCTAATAAACTGCCAATCATCACTGCGCTGGCTCCTGCTGCGATAGCTTTGGCGATATCGCCTGAATAACGTACCCCACCATCGGCAATCACCGGCACTTGCATCTTCGCTAAGGCATTCGCTACATTATAAATGGCAGTCACTTGTGGCACGCCCACGCCAGCAACAATACGCGTCGTACAAATCGAACCGGGTCCAATGCCAACTTTCACCGCATCTGCACCTGCTTTCACTAGCG
>Ga0207155_1209_pt1 | contig 12274 bp, 10 predicted proteins | sample Alteio_BWMinHeat_26_FD_153515 | JGI IMG/M metagenome (GOLD analysis project Ga0207155, IMG submission 153515) | Enriched cells from forest soil in Barre Woods Harvard Forest LTER site, Petersham, Massachusetts, United States -... | ecosystem: Environmental > Terrestrial > Soil > Temperate forest >... | reverse complement strand
GTATCAGAAAATGCATCGATTATAAGCGGTTTCTGGCCTTCGTCAAACTTAAGAGTGTGGTTAACACCCCCATCCCAACCTTCCCCCGTAAAGAAGGAAGGAGCGTACTAAGCAGATTTCTTATTTAACTGAACATTGCTTGCAATATTAAATGCCTACTCACGACATTCTACGCTTGTGGGGTAATCCACATAGCATCGCCATAACTATAGAACCGATAAGATTGAGCAACCGCTTCCTTATAAGCCTGCATCACATGATCAAAGCCACCAAAAGCACATACCAGCATTAGCAATGTTGAACTGGGTAAATGTAAGTTGGTTATCAAGGCATCTACACAACGAAATTGATAGCCAGGATAAATAAAAATACTCGTTTCACCTTGATACGGTTCAATTTGACCACTCTGACTAGCCGTCTCAAGCGCACGTAACGATGTTGTACCCACTGCAATCACTCGCTTGCCACATTCTTTTGCTGCTCTAATTTTTTTACACAATGCTTCTGGCACATCTAAATATTCAGCATGCATTTTATGTTCGCGAATATCATGACTACGCACCGGCAAAAATGTTCCCGCACCAATATGCAATGTCAGGTAGCCCATATCCACTTTTTTAGCGAGCAAGCTATTTAGTAACGCTTCATCAAAATGAAACCCGGCAGTCGGTGCTGCAACCGATCCTTTATGTTTGGCATAAACTGTTTGATAACGCTCCTCATCAATTTTATCCGGCAATCGATTCATATAAGGTGGCAAGGGAATTTGGCCAATTTGCTCAACTACTTCTAAAATCGTGCGATCGCTCTGGTTGTAGCGTAATTCGTAAAATTGGCCGCGTTTATCAATTAATTCGAATTGGATATTATTAGCAAATAACAAAAAATCACCGAAATGAGGCGGTTTACTAGCACGCACTTGCGCAAGAATACGTTGATCACCCAAAATACGTTCGATTAGCACTTCCACTTGACCACCGGTCGTTTTATGCCCAAATAAACGTGCAGGTATCACCTTGGTATCATTAAATACGAGCAAATCACCCTCATTTAAAAGATTGAGGATATGATCAAACCGCTGATGCAGGATATTCCCGCTAATGCCGCTTAAAGTAAGTAATCGACTGGCACTCCGATCAGGGAGAGGATAGCGAGCAATTAACTCCGCCGGTAGCTCAAAATAAAAATCACTCAATTGCATGATTACCTCTGCGCAATATAAGCCAAGCAACCCATGAGCAATATCCTAACTACTGTGTTGACTTTGGCTGATAGCGGCCATTTTATCATTTGTCTAAATTTTAAATAGTTTGATAGTCTAAACCAGAGATTGAGTATGGAGAAGGAAAAAGTCATTGATCTAGTAGAATACCGGGACAATAAAAATGCCGGTATCCCCGCACATTCTTTTATAAGCGAAGAATTAAAACTTGCTATTCAATCACTTATCTATCGGCTGAAGGAAGAGGGTCCGATATAAAGTAATCAACTGAAGTTGGTTTAAATAGCATATGCTACCCCACCGATATCCGACACAAATCAATAAAGAAGCTTGGCAGCAAACCCAACAATAAGGCAGCAACGCCGTTTAAGCTAATGGCGGCTAGCATTTCGGTTGACATGACAATAGGGATATCCATGCTCTCTAGCGGCTCTTCAAAGTACATCAACATCACAACACGTAGATAATAGTAAGCGCCGATTAAAGCAAAAATGAGAGCAAGTACTGCAAGCCAGACATAATGTGCTTGCACCAAGGCTTCAAGTAATCCTAACTTGGCAAAGAAGCCCACTGTTGGCGGCACACCAGCCATAGAAAACATCAGCAACAACATCATAAAAGCTAACCATGGATTGCGTGCATTTAAGCCGCGATAATCCGTTAACTTATCAAACTCAACGCCATCACGACTCATGATGGTGATAATAGCAAACGCACCCGCTGCGACTAACACATAAGTCGCAATATAAAACATAGCGGCAGAATAACCTTCGGTTGAATTTGGTCCTGCTAATACACCTAATAAGCTGTAACCAATATGGGCAATGGAAGAATAAGCAAGCATGCGTTTAAGATTGGTTTGCGCAATGGCGAGCACATTACCAAAAAACATAGAGAGAATAGCAATCACAATGAGTATGTGTTCCCAGCTAACTTGTAAGCTAGGTAATGCTTGCACGAGTATGCGAATAGTAATCGCGAATGCCGCCACTTTCGGTGCACTGGCAATAAATAGTGTCGCAGGTGTAGGCGCTCCTTGGTAAACATCAGGTACCCACATATGAAAAGGCACCGCACCAAATTTAAATAACAATCCGCCCAGTACAAAAATGAGCGCCACGATAGGGACAATATTTTGTCGGGTCTGCAATACTTGCGCCACCATATCTAATTGGATATTACCCGTGATGCCATACAAAATAGAAATGCCATATAACAAAAAGCCGCTTGCTAAAGATCCCAAGACAAAATATTTCATTGCCGCTTCCGCAGCTAAATTCGATTCTTTATAAATAGCGACCATGGCATAAAGCGAAAGTGATAATAGTTCCAAACCTAAAAAGATAGTTAAGAAACTATAAGCAGATACCATCACGGACATGCCGAGCACAGAAAATAATCCTAGCAAATAATATTCACTACGAGGAATATTTCTCGCTTTCAAATAATCGCGCGCATACGCAAATGCAAATGAACTAAATACATAAATAAGTAACTTTGAAATAACCGCGAGCTTATCCACAATGTAATGACCGCTGAAGGTGACGATAGGTTGCGGATATTCTCTAAATTGTGGTAACACGAGCAAAAAACCAATCACTAATGTCGCTTGGATAAGAATATAAACTGCAATACGATAACGATCAGAAATAAATGCATCGACAACCAAAATGAAACAAGTCATGCAAAGAATAAATATCTCTGGGAGTGCAGCTGAAAATAGTGGCATTGAAAATTCCATCACTTACCTCATCAACTTAAAAACAACTTAGTTGGCATATTAAATGCTAAATCTTGGGGAATACTTTGCAATAACAAATGCCCAATAGTGACTTTTAGCACGTTAATAATTGGCTGCGGATATAAACCAACAAAAAATACGCCTATTGCAAGCAAGATATAATTTATTTTTTCTAACCAGGTCACATCTTGAAAACCAGCAACATATTCATTACCGATAGGGCCGAAAAATACGCGCTTATACATCCAAAGTGTGTATGAAGCAGCAAGAACCAAGGTCAAAGAAGCAGTAGCCGCCACCCAAAAGTGCGATTGAAACGCACTCATAATCACCATGAATTCACCAACGAACCCCGCGGTTCCTGGCAATCCCACATTTGACATAGCAAACAACATAAAAAATGCGGCAAAAATTGGCATGGAATGTGCAACCCCACCGTAATCTTTTATCAACCGACTATGATTATAAAATCGCTCAGCTAATAGACCAACACCAAGAAACATGGCCCCCGAACCAAATGCATGCGCCACCATTTGGATGACAGCACCTTCAAGGCTCATGTAAGCATCTTGCAAGGAATGCATGTGTGAGACGATGTCATACACCATAAAGCAACCTAAGGTAGCAAAACCCATATGGGCGATAGATGAGTAAGCAATTAATTTTTTTAAGTCTGATTGCACGATTGCGACTAAGCCAATATAAACAATGCCAATCAGCGATAGGGTAATCATTACCCACGCTAACTTTTCACACGCGATCGGTGTGATTGGCATGCTAAACCGTAAGAACCCATAAATGCCAAGCTTCAACATCAGTGCTGCTAATACAACTGAGCCACCCGCTGGCGCTTCAGTATGCGCATCTGGCAACCAAGTATGCACTGGCCACATGGGAACTTTCACTGCAAAGGCTAATAAGAAAGCTAAGAATACCCAGGTTTGAATATGTTCACTCAAAGGTAATCCATAAAAATTTTGAATCATGAAACTACCGGTTTGGTTGTAGAGATAAATTAATGCCACCAACATGAGTAGCGAACCCAAAAAAGTAAATAAAAAGAATTTAATCGATGCATAGGATCGATTCGCACTACCCCAAATACCAATAGAAAGATACATTGGAATCAGCATCGCTTCCCAATACACATAAAAGAGAATAGCGTCCATAGCGCAAAACACACCAATAATCATTCCCTGCAATACTAAAAAGTTTGCCATGTATTGAGCCACACGCACTTTAATAGCATGACACCCTGCAATAATGACTAATAATCCAGTGAAATTAGTTAAAATCACCATGACTAAAGAAATACCATCTATGCCTAAGGCATAATGAATTTGATAAACCCGAATCCATAAATGATTTTCTAAAAACTGCATGTCATAACGACTAGGATCAAAGTTAAGATAAAGCGGTATACAAAGTAAAAAATTGATGACAGCAATGACAACAGCAATGGTACGAGCTGTATTTGCATGCTTATCACTGCCAGTACAAAGCACTAACACAGCACCGATCACAGGAAGCCAAATTAAAATCGACAATAAGGGAAGTTGATCAAACATAATTAGCCCATCACATACCAGATTAAGAAACCTAAGACACCAAGCACCATCGCTAAGGCATAGTGATAAATGTACCCTGTTTGTAAAAGTCGCGCGTTTTGTGCAAGCCAACGAATGCAGCGTCCAGAACCATTAACAACAACGCCGTCGATTAATTTGACATCGCTCACTTCATAACAAAGATCGCCCACTTCTTGTGTGCCATGGACTAAAACAATTTGATTAAAATCATCAAAGCCGTATTTGCGTACTAAAATGGCATAAATCCAAGCAAAACGCTGTTTTAATATTTGCGACCACACTGGACGATAGGCAGTAAAAAACCAGGCAGTGATAATACCCGCAATAGCTAACCAGAATGCTAATGTCGTTCCTGCTTGTAATGCCATTAATTTAGCGCCGGTATAATCGGTCGCAATTTGATTAATCACATCATGCTGAGGTAAGACTAAAATTGCATCGCCTAACAATTTAGGATTATCGAATAACATTTTATTAATTAACATTTGTCCGACAAAAATACTGGGTATCGCTAACAATATTAATGGCAACCATACCACCCAAGAAGGTTCTTTAATTTTGTCTCGAATATGCAGATCGACTCTATCATTTGTATGGAAGGTCATAAATAAAGCTCGGAACATATAAACAGGCGTGATAAAAGCGCCTACTAAGACACAGAAATACGCATAGCCTGCACCTGGAATCTGACTTAACTTCACCGCTTCAATAATAATATCTTTGGAATAAAAACCAGAAAAAGGTGGGATGGCACAAAGTGCAAGCGTACCAATAACAAAAGTTAGATAAGTAATCGGAAGATAGGAAGCCAAGCCTCCCATTTTTCGCATATCTTGCTCATGATGAAGCGCCATAATAACAGAACCCGCAGCCAAGAATAGCAATGCCTTAAAGAAAGCATGCGTAATAAGATGAAAAATAGCCGCATCATAAGCAGATGCGCCTAATGCCACTGCCATATAACCAAGCTGCGATAAAGTAGAATAAGCAATCACACGTTTAATGTCATATTGAGTAATGGCGAGAAAACCCATAAAGAGTGCTGTGGTACCACCAATAATCAAAATTAATGTAAGTGAGGTTTGTGAAAATTCAAATAATGGTGACATACGTGCCACCATATAAATGCCAGCTGTTACCATGGTCGCCGCATGGATCAATGCAGAGATAGGCGTTGGACCTTCCATCGATTCTGGCAACCAAACATGCAATGGCACTTGCGCAGACTTACCCATGGCGCCAATAAATAAAAGTATGCAAATGGTGGTAATAACAGACACGCGATAATTCGGAAATAAAGGCAAGGTTTCATTCATTAAACTGGGCACTTGGCGAAACACATCATGGTAATTAATGCTACTGAAATACATTAATGTAGCGGCTATTGCTAACAAGAAACCCATGTCACCAACACGATTCACTAAGAAAGCTTTTAAGCTGCCAAATGTCGCAGCATCGCGGCTGAACCAAAAGCCAATTAATAAATAGGAGACTAAACCCACGCCTTCCCAACCAAAAAATAGTAATAAGAAATTATTGGCAAGTACTAATATCAACATGGAGAAAGTAAATAAGGAAACATAGCTAAAAAAACGTTGATAGCCAGGATCATCCCACATATAACCGATGGAATAAATATGCACCATCAAAGAAACAAACGAGACCACGACTAACATCACAACACTTAAGCGATCGAGCAAAAATGCAATATCAAATCGTAACAAACCAGCGGTAGCCCACGTATAGAAACTATCCTCCACCAGAGGATGATCATCGATAATAAATACTTTGAATAGGTAACAAGCGAGAAAAAATGCAACACCCATACTCGTAATAGCAATACGATGAGTCCAAAGTTTACCGATTTTTTTACCGACTAAACCAGCCACCAAGGCGCCAAACAGTGGCAACAAGGCAATCGTTAATGCGACCCAGAGCAGAGGATTTTGCACGTCGTTATCCTTTTAAAGCATCTATATTTTGTACTGCAATCGTTCCACGTCTTCGATATAAGACGACTAAAATAGCTAAACCAATTGCAGCTTCTGCAGCAGCAACTGTTAATACAAAAAATACAAATATTTGACCGGTATCATTCATCAGAAAATGTGAAAATGCGATGAAGTTAGTATTCACAGCCAATAAAATCAATTCAACTGACATTAATAAAGTAATTAAATTTTTGCGGTTTAAAATAATACCCGCCGTGCCAAGCCCAAATAATAGTGCAGCAAGCACTAAAAATTCTGTTAATGAGATCATGGCGAAGTTCCTTGCTTTGGTTCTGATGGCATTTTAATCAAGCGCAAGCGATCTTCTGGGCGCACATTAATTTGGCAGCTTGGATTTTGTACCTTACGATGCATAGGACCACGATAAGCTAATGTAATTGCCGCAATAATTGCAGCAAGCAATAGCACACCCGCTATCTCAAATGGATAAACATATTGGGTATAAAGAACAGCGCCCAGTTGTTGAATATTGCTATGATCAGCAGAAATAGGAAGTGGCTCGGGTACTTCTGCCAATCCAAAATATTTTGGCCCAACTGTTACTACTGTAATACCAGTAAGCAGCAATATCACTATTATGCCAAAGGGCAAATAGCGAACGAAATTGTGTTTCTTTTCATCTGCTTTATCAATATTTAACATCATGACCACAAATAAGAATAAGGTCATGACCGCACCCACATACACCAACAGTAAAATCAGCGATAAGAATTCAGCATTTAATATCATCCATATCCCAGACATAGCGAAGAAAGTGACGACTAATGACAAGGTGCTGCGCACGGGATTACGCACCGTAATGACTGATACCGCTGAGCAAAATGCAATTGCAGCAAAAATATAAAAAATAATATGTAATGGGGTGATAGATTCCAGCATGAATTATCTTCTCTTTATTCGCAAAACCAAGCCTCTATGAGAGCTAAGCATTGTATTGCCCAAGTGAACTTCTGTCATCAACTGATTTTATTCGGTGGATTACGGTGCAAAAAACGCACCTAATCCACCCTACATTTCTCTGTTACCGATACGAGGCATCTTCCTCGCGATCTTTTGCAATTTGCGCTTCGTATTTATCGCCAATCGCCAATAATTTTTCTTTGGTCATGATATTTTCGCCGCGGGCTTCCATGTGGTAATCAGCCATATCGGTTAAAACAATGGAATCGACGGGGCAAGCTTCTTCACAAAACCCACAGTAAATACATTTAAACATATCAATTTCATAAAGCGTGGTACGTCTTGAGCCATCTGCTCTTGGTTCTGAATCAATGGTAATAGCAAGTGCTGGGCAGACTGCTTCACACAATTTACACGCGATGCAGCGTTCTTCACCATTAGGATAACGACGTAAAGCATGCACACCACGAAAACGTGGCGAAGTAGGTGTTTTCTCATCGGGAAATTGAATGGTTACTTTCTTTTTCCAAAAATACTTACCGGTCACGCGCATACCGGTGAGCAAATCCCATAATGAAAAACTTTTTACGTACTGTTTTAAACGTTGCAGCATACTTTAATACTCTTTATGCAAACCATGGACTTAACCTAAATTGCACTGCGAATGCGATTAAAATAATCCACACTAAAGTTAAGGGAATAAATACTTTCCAACCTAAACGCATGATTTGATCATAACGATAGCGCGGAAAAGTCGCTCTGAACCACAAATAGCAGTACAAGAAAAAACTAATTTTTAACAATAACCAGAAAGGACCAGGAACAAAACTAAACCAATCACCTAAATAAGGAATGCCTTGGAATGGTGATAACCATCCGCCCAAAAATAATAAGGAGATGAGTGTGGAAATCATGGTCATGTTGACGTATTCAGCAAAGAAAAATAAAGCAAAGGTGACACCGGAATATTCCACGTGAAAACCAGCCACAATTTCAGACTCACCTTCTGCCACATCAAATGGTAAGCGATTAGTCTCCGCTAATCCTGATACCCAGTACACAATAAAAAGCGGCAATAAAGGTAACCAATACCAATGCCAAAAACCACCTTGCTGTGCGTGCACAATGGTTTGAAAATTTAATGAACCCGCTGCCATCATGACACCAATCAAAGCAAATCCCATGGAAATTTCATAGGAGATAGATTGTGCTGCTGCGCGCAGTGAACCAAACATCGCATATTTAGAATTGGATGCCCAACCCGCAATCAGAATGCCATACACACCTAACGATGAGATGGCAAAGGTATAAAGCACACCTGCATTAATATTTGCAAGCACAATGCCATCACCAAATGGAATGACTGCCCAACCAATTAATGCCGTACAAAAACTAATGGTGGGGGCGACAATAAAAAGAAATCGATTCGATGCGGTGGGTACGATGATTTCTTTCGTTAACAATTTAATGGTATCTGCAAAGGGTTGAAATAATCCGCGTGGTCCCACACGATTAGGACCAATACGCACATGCATATAACCAATAACTTTGCGCTCAAAATAAGTGAGATAAAGCACGACCACGATCAAACCTACAATGATGGCCAACACTTTAATCACGATGAGTGCTAAAAAAATAATTGTGTCTAACATTTTGTTATCTCAACTTCACCCATGATATCGCCCAATGTAGCACTCGCCTCAATACCTGCTGGAATCCATGCAGCACCTTCTGCAATGCGCGTATCAACTATCCATGGTAATTGCGTTTCTGCATGAGCTTGACGAACTCGTACCTGATCACCTGCTTGCAAATGCAATGTTGCTGCCGTATTCGGATGTATGCGTACAGCTGCTAAATCACCTTCAATAATAACCTGCGTTTCTTGCAATGGTTTTGAGCGTCGCACTAAGCTATCTAGCGCATAAATAGGCACTTCACCAATACGAGTTAAGCGCGATTTATTCGTTTGTAAATTAAAGTTCGCTGGTTGCGTAAATTGCATGCTGGATGTTGGCATCTTCTCTACTAATGCTTTCACTTCATGTTTAATTTCTTCCGAACTCTCATAACCAAATCCTTCGAGATGTAAGAAATTACCGAGCACTCGCAACACTTTCCACGCCGGACGCACCGATTGATACGTTTTTGCAACACCCGTAAAACTTTGCCATTCACCTGTTGCATTCACATAAGTACCGGATGTTTCAGTAAATGGTGCAATCGGTAAAATCAAATCCGCATGTTGTTCTAAAATCGGATTACGATACATAGAAAGTGCTAATACAAATTTTGCTTGCGTCATCGCACTACATGCCAATGCCGCATTCGCACAATCTAATTCAGGTTCCACATTTAATAAGATATAAGCTTTGCGCGGTTTCTCGAGCATTCCATAAGCACTGAAGCCCACTTCGTTGATTGCAACACCGCCAGCATGACGATGAGGAATAGCACCGGCAAGCCATGCACCTGCTGAATTTGCGCCATCTGTGAGTAAGGCCACTTTACCCTTTGTTGCCGCTGCAATTTTTTGTGCGATAAAACGAATGTTTGCTGCATGCTGATCATGATGCGCAAGTGCACCCACTAAAATGCAAACTTTTTGTTTATCTCGCAACACATCAGCAATCGCGATCGCTTCTGCATCAACCGCAACATCAGCAAATTCAGCATGGAAAGCATTTGCAACACTAGCGAGTGCTTCTGATAAATTCGCCGTAATTTTTTTCGCCGTCAGATCAAAATTAAATGCATAATCCAGCGGATTAATGGCTACAATTTTCGCACCATTTTGCATCGCTTTACGTATACGCAATGAAATGAGTGGAATTTCTTTTTGGATATTACTTCCAATCACTAAAATCGCATCTGCTTGCTCAATATCTGCAATGGCCATATTTAAGCCGGGGAATGCACCCATCGCTGCTTGATCACTCGTATCAATTTCGCGTAAACGATGATCAATATGCGGGCTACCTAAACCGCGAACAATTTTTTGCAATAAATAAAATTCTTCTAAGGTCGCATTGGGTGAAGCTAATGCACCTAATTTATCACTGCCATGTTCTGCTAACACTTCATGTAATTTAGAGGTTGCGACTTCAAATGCCGTACGCCAATCAATTGCCTGCCAAACACCATTTATTTTTTGCATGGGTTCTTCTAAGCGATCATCATGATAAAGACCGGCATAACTATAGCGATCACGATCTGCAATCCAAGTTTCATTAATGGTTTTATTTTCACGAGAGACGACTCGCATGACTTTGCCATAGCGTGTATGAACAAAAACATTCGTGCCTAAACAATCATGCGGTGCAATACTTGGCGCTTGATCAAGCTCCCACGCACGCGCACGGAAACGATAGGGTTTAGAAGTAAGCGCACCAACAGGGCAAAGATCAATGACATTGCCTGATACTTCTGAATGAATCGCATGCTTAACAAACGTACCAATTTCTGTATGTTCGCCGCGATAAGTTCCACCTAATTCGCGCATACCCGCAACTTCCGCACCAAACCGCACACACCGCGTGCAATAAATGCAACGAGTCATGTCGGTGGAGATGAGTGGGCCAATATTTTCATCGGCGATAGAACGTTTACATTCATCATAATTAGAATGATCAGAACCATAACCCATCGCGAGATCTTGCAATTCACATTCGCCGCCTTGATCGCAAATGGGGCAATCAAGTGGATGGTTAATCAATAAGAATTCCATCACGGCACGTTGCGCCTCGATGGTTTTTGCTGATTTGGTAAATACTTTCATGCCAGCCATCACAGGGGTTGCACACGCTGGCACTGTTTTCGGTGATTTCTCTACTTCAACCAAACACATGCGACAATTAGCCGCAATCGATAAATGTTTGTGGTAACAAAAACGTGGAATATAAATGCCCGCATCATCAGCCACTTGAATAACTGTTTGATTTGGCTTCGCTGTTAATTTCTTTCCATCTATTTCAATTTCAATATCAGCCATGTTTTACTCACATCCTGGCATACATTTGCCATGTTCTACATGATAAACAAATTCATCATAAAAATGTTTTAAACAACCACCGACAGGCCACGCTGCCGCTTCACCAAACGCACATATTGTACGGCCTTCAATGTTTTTTGCCGCACGACGTAAATTGTCAAGATCAGCCATCGTGCCTTTACCACTCTCAATCAGATCAACTAAGCGGGATAACCAGCCGGTACCTTCCCGACAAGGCGTGCATTGTCCACAAGATTCTTCCATATAAAATTTTGAAATTCGCGCCAAGGCACGCACAATGCAAGTGGTTTCATCCATCACAATGACAGCACCCGAACCTAAACCCGAACCTGCTTTTTGCAGGGAATCAAAATCCATATCCAGTTGCATGATCATATCAGCAGGTAAAATAGGCATAGAACTGCCACCCGGGATCACAGCTTTCAAGCGGTGACCATCACGCACACCGCCAGCGAGTGCCAATAAATCTTTGAATGGCGTACCAAGCGGCACTTCAAAATTACCCGCATTATTCACATGCCCCGTCACAGAAAAGATTTTGCAGCCACCATTATTGGGCTTGCCCAAGTTTAAAAACCATTCCGCACCTTTTTCCATAATGACAGGAATAGACGCATAAGTTTCAGTGTTATTAATGGTGGTTGGTTTGCCATATAAGCCACGTGCAGCAGGAAAAGGTGGTTTATAACGAGGAAAACCTTTTTTACCTTCCAATGATTCCATCAGTGCCGTTTCTTCACCGCAAATATAAGCACCTGCACCTAAGTGTGAATACAAATCAAAATCAAATCCAGAACC
>Ga0207155_1207_pt1 | contig 12342 bp, 15 predicted proteins | sample Alteio_BWMinHeat_26_FD_153515 | JGI IMG/M metagenome (GOLD analysis project Ga0207155, IMG submission 153515) | Enriched cells from forest soil in Barre Woods Harvard Forest LTER site, Petersham, Massachusetts, United States -... | ecosystem: Environmental > Terrestrial > Soil > Temperate forest >... | reverse complement strand
GCGTGCTGTTATCTTTTCCCAGGCTTCCTGTCTTTTGCTGCGGTCGGTATCCTTTAGCATCACAGCTGCCTGTTCCAGCGTAAACTCTTTATCGCCGATATGCACCGACATGGAGCCGGTTATCGACTGGTATTTCTGCTGTTCAACCTGTATCTCGGTTTGCAGCGGAATGTTTTCTTCACGAAAAAGCTCAAGCGCCTTTTTTACACCACGTAAGTAGATGAAATATTTCTCTTCGTGCAATTTATCGGCGTATTCGCTGTTTACCAGCTTCTTATTCAGTTCATTACTGTAAGGCGCAATTTTTGGCTCAATTTCCGTAGCGAAGTACTGGAACTTTTGGAGCAGTTCCTGGCTGTTGGTATCGCAGGTCATGCGGATATACCGCCAGGCAAAATCTTCTTCTAAAGCAGCTTCCAATTCGCTGCGGTCACGCAGCCAATGCTCCAGTTCTTCTACTGAATTGATTGGGCGCTCGGTTAGTTCTTTGAACAGCGGTTCCAGGTTTTCCCATTTAATTTCCAGGTTCTCCGGTATATATTTTCTTGTTTTTTTGTGGATCATGGTGCTTGATGCGCGAATGTGCAACGATGCAAATATGCAGATTAGTCTGTAAGTCGTAAAGTCCGAAAAACAATTTTACATTCTTTCGGACTCACCCTTTCTTATACAACGTTTCCGACATCAGCTTTATTCCATCCTCATAGCTTGTTGGTTTAAAATTAAAGGCTTTTTCAAATTTATCGGAATTGAAATTATAGTCATGGTTATATTGGTAATACATTTCAACTGTGCCCATCACTACCTTAACAAATAAGCCATAGGTCCACAGCAGGAATTTGTTGATAGCCATATATTTTGGCTTCACGCTGTAAATATTCGCGGCCATTTCTAAAAACTGTTTTCCTTTTAATGGGGCTGCTGTAGGCATGTGCCATACCTGGTTATCACTGTCGGGATTCTGCCCCAATAGGTAAAGCGCTTTGCCCATATCAGGGATAAAGCTAAAGTTATGCAGCTTGTTGGGGTTGCCTACCCATTGTGCGCTCTGTTTTTTAGCGAATTTGTCCAGCACCATCAAATCCAGGAAACTGTTAAGGTTTTCTGTCCCATAAAAATCAGCGGCACGGGCTATGCTTGCGCGAATGTTGCCGGCTTTAGCTTCGTCCATCAGTTGCGTAGCAATTTTGGCGCGTATCCCGCCTTTTACGCTGCATGGGTTATAAGGTGTGCTTTCGGTCATTGGGCCTTCCACCAATCCATACATATAAACATTATCAAAGAATATCAGCCTTGCGCCTGTTTCTTTTCCAAGGTTAATAAAGTTTTGCATGATAACCGGCCATTGTTGCGCCCATACATTTTTGTCGTACACCAAACCTGCGGTCAGGTAGATAACGGTTGAACCCTTGGCTGCTTCAAGCAATTCGGCATAATTGAGCAGGTCGGCTTTTTTCCAGGTAATGTTTTTGCCGGATAGCGTAATAGGCTTGCGGCTCACCAGGCGTACGGTTTCGTTGTTGTTTGCTAATTCGCGGGTAAGTGCATTGGCTACTGCCCCGCCGGCTCCTAATATGGTATGCATGACTTTTTCGTTTTGTTTGATACAAAATTGCAGAAACCCTATTGCTCAAAACGTTAACAAAAGATAAGAAAACAGACCGAAAGTCCGCATAAGTCGGGAAGTCCGAACTTCCGCACCTAAATTCTGGTAATTCATTAATTCTGTGAATTCTGGTTCAGACAATTATTTCGCCACCAAAACCCGCCTTCTTATTCGCGAAAGCGAAACAGGGGTTATACCTAAAAAATTGGCGATATAATGCTGCGGCATGCGTTGCAAGATCTCCCGGCCGGTGCTTAATAATTGCAGATAGCGTTCTTCGGGTGTTTGGGTAACAAATGAGGCAACGCGGTCCTCGTAACAGCAGAGATAATATTCGGCAACTAAACGGCCAAAGCGCTCCATTTTATAAGCCAGCATAGGGTTTGCCAGCATCTGGTCCATATCCTTACGGGTAAAGGTAATGAGCTTAGTATCCTCCAATGCCTGGACATGCGTATATCCGGGCAAGCCTGTAAGATAGCTTTTGTAGGAGCTTACAAATTCATTCTCAAAGCTGAAATAGCCGGTAATATCCTGCCCGTCTTTGATGTGGAAGTAACGCATCGAACCGCTGACAATGAAGCCTACTTTATCGCAAGTTTTTTCGGGGATGGCAAAATAGTTTTTCTTTTTGATGCTGCTAAAGCTGAGGTGCTGGATAAAAACTATCCATTCGGCTTCATTGAATTCGATAAACTTTCCAAGGCATTTTCTGAAGATGGCAAGCGCCTGCGAATTATCCATAGCCAAATTTAACGCTTTTCGGGCTTAATTCAGAATGTAAATAAGTGCGTGGTGAAAACCCTGTCTAACAAAAAGAAAGCGGCAAATACAACACTGGCTATGCCGTTGGTGGTCATGAAGGCAAAATTGACACGGCTCAGGTCGTTGGGTTTAACCAGGCGGTGCTGGTAAATCAGCATCGAGCAGAAAAAGGCGATACCTATATAATAGGGCCAGCTAACTGCGGTAAAAAATGCCGGCAGGATAATAAATGCAGCCGAAAGGATATGTAAAAAGGTGGATAGGCGCAGCGCATTTACCTTTCCCAAATAAGCTGGTATCGAATGCAGATGCTGGCTTCTATCAAAATTCTCATCCTGCAAAGCATAAATAATATCGAAGCCGCTTACCCAACAAAGCACTGCTAATGAGAAAAACACAGGCAGCAATGAAAAACTTCCCGTAACTACCAGGTAAGCGCCAATAGGGGCGAGGGACAAGCCCAAACCCAGTACCAAATGGCAAAGCGCCGTAAAACGCTTTGTCGCGCTATAACCCAATACAACCAATAAAGCTACGGGCGATAAGTAAAAACAAAGCCTGTTGATGAAAAATGTAGTGATAACCAGCAGGCAGCAATTGATGATGGTAAAGGTGAGTGCGGATGTTGCACTTATTCTCCCAGCCGGGATATCCCGTTTTTGAGTACGCGGGTTGATAGCATCAATATCACGGTCCAAATAGCGGTTAAACGCCATGGCCGAGTTACGGGCGAAAACCATGCAAAGCAACATCAATCCCAATTTGAGCCAGTTAAAATGATTGCCGGTAGTGGTTACTGCCAAAAAGAAGCCGATGATGGCGAATGGTAACGCAAATATGGTGTGTGCAAAAAGCACGAGTGAAAAGTATTTTTTCATCTTAGGTATAAAACTCCGAATTAAATTCAGGTATTACAAAACTCTTGTTTATATCAGCAATAAAGCTTAAAACCTCATCATGGCCGGTATGTAATTCGGCTGACGTAATAAAATACGGCGGAACAGTATCAAAGGTGGCCAATAATGCCTTTTTAAACTTCGCGATGTTTTGGTCAGTTTTTAGGCCGGATTGTTTATCGGCTTTAGTGAAAACCAGCACAAACGACAGTCCTTTTTCGCCAAGCCAATTGCAAAATTCAAGGTCTATTTTTTGAGGCTCAAGGCGGCTGTCGATCAAAACTAGCACACATTGCAGGCTTTCGCGTTTATCTAAATAGGTGCGGATAAACTTGTTCCAGTCCTCTTTTTTGCTTTTGGATATACGGGCATAACCATATCCCGGCAAATCGACGATGTACCAGTTGTCGTTGATCAGGAAATGATTGATCAATTGCGTCTTACCCGGCGTTTGTGAAGTTTTAGCGAGGCCCTTTTTACCCGTCAACATATTGATGAGGGATGATTTGCCTACATTTGACCGACCAATAAAAGCATATTCGGGCTTTACCGGTGGCGGCAGTTTAGAAATTTGGGTATTGCTGCAAATAAATTCCGCAGATTTTACAATCATGGCGCAAAGATAGTGATTAGTTAATTAGTGATTAGTGACTGGTGTGGACCGGAAGGAGAACAGAATTACCATGACATTGTAAATGTTTGCCTAATCACAAGTTAACTAATATCTAATCACTAACCTTACATGTTTAAACATCTAATTTATGGAAGAATATAAAATCCCCGCCCACACCCGTATAGGTCACGTGCATTTGAAAGTAAGCGATTTGCAGAAGGCATTGGATTTCTATGTTGGTTTGCTTGGTTTTGAACTGATGATGAAATATGGTACACAGGCAGCATTTATTTCAGCGGGTGGTTACCATCACCATATCGGGCTGAATACCTGGCAAAGTTTAGGACAGCCGCCGGCACCGGAAACAGCGCCCGGATTATATCATACCGCTATATTATACCCTGAAAGAAAAGACCTCGCCATTGCTTTACAGCGACTGATTGATGCCAAATACCCCATCACCGGAGCATCCGATCATGGCGTATCGGAGGCTATTTATTTGGATGACCCGGATGGTAATGGTGTTGAATTGTATTGGGACAGGCCAAAAGAAGAATGGCCCAAGGACGATAATGGCGATTTGACCATGTTTACCAGGCATTTGGATTTGCATGGATTGCTGGCGCTCGCTGGCTCATAGTTCATGGATGATAGTTCGTAGCAAAATTTCAAGCACAAAATACTATGAACCATGAACTATGAACCATCAACTAACCTATCTTTGCCTCCCAATGAGCAAAACTGTTATCCCGTACACCGATGAGCAGGGCACCAAAAAGGAACAGGTGGCCGATATGTTCAATAATATATCCAAAACTTACGATTTCCTCAATCATTTTATGTCGCTGGGTATTGATATTATCTGGCGCAAAAAAGCTATTGGAGAATTGAAGAAAGATCAGCCTAAAATAATATTGGATGTAGCTACCGGAACAGGGGATTTTGCTTTTGAAGCATTGAAAATATTAAAGCCCGAAAAGATAATCGGCGTAGATATTTCCCGTGGAATGCTTGATATAGCTGAACAAAAAATAGCCAAACGCAACTTAAATGACCACTTTGAGGTAAAACTGGGTGATTCGGAAGGGCTGCCATTCGCTGATAGTCAGTTTGATGCAGTAACGGTGGCTTATGGTGTGCGAAATTTTGAGAACCTGGAAAAAGGAATGACGGATATTTTACGTGTTCTGAAGCCAGGGGGTAAAGCGGTGGTACTTGAATTTTCAAGGCCCAAAGTTTTCCCGGTAAAGCAGTTGTATCATTTTTATTTCAACTACATCACGCCGGGGATAGGCAAGCTGTTTTCAAAAGATTCGCGGGCTTATAGCTATCTTCCAGAGTCTGTAGCTGCTTTTCCGGATGGTAAAGATTTTACCGAGTTGATGGATAAGATCGGCTATAAAAATACCAAATGCAGGCCGCTGGCGTTTGGTATCTGTTCAATATACACAGGTGTTAAATGAACTGAATTAATATCGAATAATGAATTTCGAATATCGAACGTCGAAGTACTTCATTATTCATCATTCGATATTCGGTGTTCGATATTATAATAATGAATAAAACCAGGTACCTGCTCCTGATGCTGATGCTTTTTTTTGGCAAATCGCTATTTGCCCAGGCACCGGCATGGGGTGGCGGGGCCGACCAGGCGGATTACGCCTTTGGTTTTACCTTCCAGTATGTTAATAGTTATTTTAAGATCGACAAGAAACCCAACTGGCGCAACCCGTACTTCGATCCGGGTGTCGGGCATACCATTACTGATTCGGTAAGCAGCATCAGTTCGCCCGGTTCGCCTGGTTTTGCAGTCGGTTTCCTTGCCCGCTATAGCCTAACTGACTTTCTGGAAGTGCGCGCGAACCCATCCCTTGTTTTTGCCGACCGTACATTGAGCTACACCTATGCCACATCGGCGCAGAATGTAGATAAACCCGTCCAGGCTACATCGATCGAATTCCCGCTGGCGCTCAAGTTGAAGTCAGAACGCATACAAGATTTCAGAGCTTATATGATCGCCGGTATTAAATATACAGAGGCTATTGGTGCGAAAAAGAACAATCCCCAAACCGATCCGCTCGATGCGATCATCCGGAATAAAAATGGTTTTGGCTCGTATGAAGTCGGGTTGGGCTGCGATATTTATTTTGAATATTTTAAGCTTTCGCCCGAAATAAAACTTTCAAATTCATTTGGTAACCTGCTTATTCCCGAAGCTAATCCATATGCGGAACCTATTAATAAGTTATCCCTGCATACGATAACAATCAGCCTTATTTTTGAGTAGGATGGGTAGTCCGCAAGTCGGCAAAGTCCGCATAAGTCCGAAAAGTATCGATTTCAATTATTTTTCTTGCGGACTTACGGACTTTCTGTCTTTCCGACTAAAAATTCCTAATTTCGTTCACAATTTACTTACCTATGTCTAAGATCGCACTCATTACAGGCGCCACTGCCGGGATCGGCGAAGCCTGTGCCCACGTATTCGCCCGTGAAAGGTATGACCTGATATTAACCGGGCGCCGGACCGACCGGCTCGAAAAATTAGCAAGGCAATTAAAAGCAGAATATAATGTAGAGGTTGCCATCTCGACTTTTGACGTCAGGAACCGTGAAGAGGTAATCAGTAACCTGGAAGAGTTGCCGCCAGAGTGGAAAAGTGTAAATGTGCTCGTCAACAACGCCGGGCTCAGCCAGGGGCTTGACCCGATACAAAGCGGCAGTTACGATGACTGGGAAACTATGATAGATACCAATGTTAAGGGACTGCTATATGTGACTAAAGTAGTATCAAACTGGATGATAAAAAACGGATACGGGCACATTATCAATTTGGGGTCTATTGCCGGCAAAGAGGTTTATGCTAACGGGAATGTATATTGTGCAAGCAAACATGCCGTAGATGCGTTAAACAAGGGCATGCGCATTGATTTGTTGCCCTACGGCATAAAGGTAACCGCTGTGCATCCGGGGGCGGTTGAAACAGAGTTTTCATTAGTGCGTTTTAAAGGCGACGCATCAAGGGCAAAAAAGGTTTATGATGGATTTGAGCCTTTGTTGGCGATGGATGTAGCCGAAACAATTTGGTTCGCGGTATCCAGACCCAAGCATGTTAATATTAACGAATTGACAGTGATGCCTACGGCACAAGCCACGGCAACTAATATTTTTAGAAAATAAATTAATTTGAAAATTAGCTAATTTGAAGATTTGAAAATTAATTTCGACTATTACTTAAATTCGAAATTGAAAATCCGACATTCGAAATAACAATACAACAATCTTACAATAAACCAATGCCATTAATCACCCAAATAGACCAGGACATAAAACAGGCTATGCTTGGCAAACAGGAAGCCAGGTTAAGGGGCCTTCGCGCTATTAAATCAGCGTTACTTTTGGCCCGCACCGAAAAAGGCGCATCGGAGGATATCACACCTGAAACAGAGATCAAAGTGTTGCAAAGGCTCATTAAGCAACGTAAGGAATCGGCGGATATCTATAAAACACAGAACCGCGAAGACCTGTATAAAATAGAAGCCGAAGAAATGGATGTGATAGAAGCCTATCTGCCCAAACAAATGGAGCGCGGCGAGGTTGCTGCTTATTTAAAGGAATTGATTGGCCGGGTAGGAGCTACGTCGGTAAAAGATATGGGCAAAGTAATGGGCGTAGCTAATAAGGAACTGGCCGGCAAAGCCGACGGAAGAACGATATCAGAAGTTGTCAGAGAATTGTTAGGATAATTAAAATAAATGGTTTTATTTGTTGTAACTAAAACGCAATAAACTATTTTTATAGCGAACAAATTAATAATTATACTGAATCTGATTTTGGTATAAACACAGTAAGTACTTAAATTATACAATTATTATATGGATTTCGTGCTTAAAGAGGAAAACGGTTTTAGTTACATCGATGAGGGCGAAGGCGAAGTACTGTTACTGTTGCATGGGCTGATGGGCGCGTTGAGTAATTGGGAAATGGTTATAGGTGAATTCAAAAAGGATTACCGCGTTATTATCCCCATACTTCCTATTTACGACCTGCCCTTGCTTACTACCGGAGTAAAAACCCTGGCCAAACATGTGCATCGGTTTGTAACTTATATGGGGCTCTCCGACTTTGTATTATTGGGCAACTCTTTAGGTGGTCATGTGGGTTTGATCTATTGCCTTAATCATCAGCATACTATGAAATCCCTGGTGCTGACAGGCAGTTCCGGTCTGTACGAAAATGCTTTTGGCGGCTCGTTCCCGCGCCGCGAAAGCTATGATTTTGTAAAAGAAAAAGTTGAATACACTTTTTACGATCCTAATACGGCAACAAAAGAGCTTGTTGACGATGTTTTTAAAACAATTAACGATAGGAATCGCGTAATAAGGATATTGGCAATGGCGAAATCGGCTATACGCCATAATATGTCAAAGGAGTTACATAAGATTCATATCCCTGTTTCGTTAATATGGGGCAGGAATGATAGAATAACGCCGCCTGCGGTAGCCATTGAGTTTAGCCAGTTGCTGCCAAATTCGGAATTACACTGGATAGACCATTGCGGGCATGCGGCCATGATGGAGCAGCCGGTTGAGTTTAACAGGTTATTAAGAGCTTTTTTAGAGAAAGATAAAATAAAGGTTTAACAACAATGCTTGCAATTGAGCTGATATCTGACGCCATTCCACCGGTACACACTTCTGATACCATACAGAAAGTGATTGACCGTATGGTTGAATTTCGCCTGCGCCACCTGCCAATTGTAAACGAAGAGCAGTTCCTTGGATTGGTTTCAGAAAACGACCTTATCGAAGAAAGTGATAACCAAACCGCTATTGGTGCATTGTCGTTGTCGATGGTTAATCCTTATGTGCTCGAATCTCAGCATATTTATGACGTTATCCGCATTTTTTACGAGCAGCAGCTAACCGTTGTGCCGGTGCTGGACGCCAAGAAAAATTACCTGGGCGTCATCTCCATTAATATGATGAACGAATATTTTGCCAAACTTACATCAGTAACCGAGCCGGGCGGTATTATTGTGATAGAGATAGTCAATAAAAACAATTCCCTGGCCCATATGGCCCAGATAGTAGAGTCTGACAACGCGCAGATATTAAGTTCTTATGTGCGTACCTTCCCCGATTCAACCCGCATGGAGATCACCCTGAAAGTAAATAAAGTGGATATTTCTGCCATTATCGCTACGTTCGCACGTTACGAATATGATGTAAAAGCAACTTTTAATCATATTGATGACAACCAGGGTTCTAAAGACCGCTATGATTCTTTAATGAATTACCTTAATTTGTAACTCCAACTTAGTATTTGATATCGAACACCGAATGTTGAATAACAAATGATGAAGTAAAGGAATTGCACTTCGAAATTCTGAATTCATTATTCGATATTCGTTATTATTTTAACAAATGAAAGTAGCAATCTACGGCAGGCCTTTTAATGATCAAGCGGTAATCCCTTACATACAGCAGGTTTTTGACAACCTGTCGCAGCATAAAGCCGAGATCTATGTCCACCAGCAATTACATGATTATTTGTCTGGCAAGATAGTTAATGTAAAATATCACGTCTTACAGGATCATGGCTTTATAAAAAAGTCCATTGACGTGTTTTTTACCCTTGGCGGCGATGGCACCCTGCTGGATATGGTCGCCCTGATCCGTGATACAGGCATACCCATCATCGGCATTAACTTTGGCAGGCTTGGATTTTTGGCAAGTGTTAATAAAAACGATATAGCAGCGGCCATCTACGCGGTCGTAAATAAGCAGTTTACAATAGATAGCCGCGAATTGCTTGAAGTAACTACCGACGAAAAAGTATTCGGCGATGATAATTTCGCGCTGAATGATATCACTTTCCATAAGCGCGATGACGCAGCTATGATAACGATCCATGCATCGCTAAACGGCGAGTTTCTAAATTCCTATTGGGGCGATGGTATCATCATATCTACTTCTACAGGTTCAACGGCCTACTCGCTGAGTTGCGGCGGACCAATAATTTTCCCGGCGTCAAACAGTATCGCGGTTACACCCATTTCACCGCATAACCTTAATGTCCGGCCAATCGTATTACCCGATAACAGCGCACTTACCTTCGAGGTAGAGTGTCGCAGTGCCAATTACCTGGTATCATGTGATTCCAGGACAGCGATTATAGATAAAACGATGAAATTCCACATAAGTAAAGCAAACTTCCGGTTAAACCTCATCCGTTTGAATAATGAAAGTTATTTATCCACGTTAAGGAACAAATTAATGTGGGGATTGGACGCACGCAACTATTAATTTTGATGAATGCCCAAATTTGTAATCTTTTTATTCCTTTTTTTCACATCGTTTAGTTTGCGGGCACAAACCTGGGAAGTCGGCGGCTCCGTCGGTGCCGCAGGGTATATGGGCGACTTAAACCAAAATAACCCATTAAAACCATCCGGGTTATCCCTTGGTGCATTTGTACAGCGCAATTTCGATGGTTATCTCTCGGCTAAGCTCAATTACGATTTCGGCCATATAGGAGCGGCGGATAATACATCATCGAACCCGCAAACGCGCGCACGAAACCTTAGTTTTACAGATAACCTGAACGAATTTAGTGTGATTGGCGAGTTTAATTTTTTTAAATACATCCCCGAAGTCGGGCAAAACAGGTTTACGCCTTTTATTTATGCAGGTTTGGGTGTTGTGGTGTATAATCCGCAGGCCGTTTACCAGGGACATACCTATGACCTGCGCCCATTGATGACCGAGGGCGAATCAAAACCCTATTCTTCATTAGCTTTTTCTGTCCCGTATGGTGTTGGGGTCAAATATAATTTCTTAGGCAAATGGAACTTTATTGCTGATATAGGCTACCGCAACCCAACTACAGATTATCTCGATGACGTTTCGGGCAAATATACCGACAGAACTAAGCTGGCAAGTCCAATTGCACAGGCACTCTCAGACCGCTCCGGCGAACTTACCGGCGTTGATATTGGCATCCCCGGTACCCAGCGCGGCGATCTGCGCCCTAAGGATACCTATTGGTTCCTCAATATTTCCATCTCTTTCACATTCGTTAGTAGTAAGTGTTATTATTAGTGGTTTATAGGTAGATTTGAATTAAGCAAATCTAAATCTATGTCTAAGACCTTTTATACCATAATTCTATCTGTATTAATTTTAACAATTTCAGTGTCTTGTGTTCGAAGGAAAAGTGCTATGGATACTTTTATGGAGCAAAGTCATAGTAGTTTAAACGACGTTAAATTGCCAGTCCAGGAAAGTCGCACGATGACACTCTGCCTCGGTAATAATAATAAGGTATTGTATTTTCTCGGTAACCGGGATAAGCCATTGGAAGGGCCGGTAGTTACAGGCTACGGTAAGGACAGTTTAGATAAGGCTATCGTTTCAATGATGGGAAAGATGAAAAATAACACTGATAGCTGTTTGATCGTATTGATTAAACCATCCGATAAATCGACCTATAAGAATTTCGTCAACACCATTGATATCACAAATGTGGTCGGTGTCAAATCTCGTGCAGTACTTGATATCACGCCCAAGGAAGTCGACATGCTAAAAAAGGCGGGAGCATATTAATTCATACAAATACAGTCTAATATTTGATAAATTAGTTATTTTCAAATAAATATTTTGTTAAATGAAATATTTAACAAATAAAATTCGTTTTAGGCATATATTTATTAACTGATTGTTCACCTAAAACTGAATGTTATGGCTGAGTTAGTTGCTTCCGAAAAAAGTGGCAAAAGAAGTTCGCTCCCAAAACTTCCGCCACGCATCGACCTGACTGCCATGGTCGATCTTGCTTTTTTACTCATTACTTTTTTTATTCTCACAACTTCGCTGGCGAAGCCGAGAGCAATGCCCATTGCTATGCCGGTTGGTACCGAGGGTGGCGTCGGTGAAAGTACTACGATGACCGTTTGCCTTGGAAGTGACAACCAGGCACTTTGTTATCGCGGCATGACGGACAAGCCGCTTACCACCCCGCAAATAGTTGGATATGGTAAAGATGGCCTGCGACGGGCAATAGTTGAGGCGGGCAGGCAAATATTAAAAACTACCGGCAAGCAAATGATGGTTATCGTAAGGCCTTCGGCCCATTCTAAATACGCCAATCTGGTAGCCGCCATTGACGAACTTAACATTACCGCCGTTAAATATTACGCTATCGCGGATATATCCCAAAAGGATATAGAAATGCTGAAGCTAAAAAGTGCTTATTAATAACCTAAATCTTCATTACCGCCCCGGTGTATCGGGGCGGTTCTTTTTTATAAGAGCCTGAGCGGCTTGTTTTAACTCCAATTTGCCGGTATTTTCTTTTTTTCAGGCATACTAAAATAAGTACAATTAAGTTTTACCTTTGTACCCTGAAAAAAAATGGCATAATCAATTTTAATTTATGCCCGCAGGCTGGTCAATTAATTA
>Ga0207155_1205_pt1 | contig 12461 bp, 7 predicted proteins | sample Alteio_BWMinHeat_26_FD_153515 | JGI IMG/M metagenome (GOLD analysis project Ga0207155, IMG submission 153515) | Enriched cells from forest soil in Barre Woods Harvard Forest LTER site, Petersham, Massachusetts, United States -... | ecosystem: Environmental > Terrestrial > Soil > Temperate forest >... | reverse complement strand
AGTATCCGCCGTATGTGTATGGCGGCGCGGGTGTGCATGTCGATTATCTGAGCCGCGAACTGGCGAAGTTGATTGATGTCGATGTGTATTGCTGGGGAGATCAGCACATGGATAAAGGCCGTCTGCACGTACATGGCGGCGAGCCGTGGGAAAAGCTGGCCACCGGGGAGCCGCAGAAATTTCAGACGGCGCTGGAAGCGATGAGTTTGAATCTGCTGCAGGTGAAGGAAATGGAGAAGGCCGATGTCGTACATACGCACACCTGGTATGTGGCGATGGCGGGTTTCCTGGCGAAGAAGCTTCACGGCATTCCGTTTGTGCTGACAACGCACAGTCTGGAGCCGCTGCGTGCGTGGAAGGCGGAGCAACTGGGCAGCGGATACGCGATGAGTTCGTGGATGGAGCAAACGGCGATTCTGGCGGCGGACGCGATAATCGCCGTGTCTGAAGGCACGAAGGCGGATATTTTGCGTGCTTATCCTGTCTCGCCTGACCGGGTACACGTGATCTACAACGGCATCGATCTCGAGGAGTACCAGAAGACGGATTCGATGGATGCGCTGATTGAGTACGGCGTTGATGTGACGCGGCCGTATGTGCTGTTTGTTGGTCGCATTACGCGGCAGAAAGGCGTGACGCACCTGGTCGACGCAATTCGCTTTCTGCCGCCGGACACGCAGGTGGTGTTGTGCGCGGGCGCTCCGGACACGCCGGAGATTGCGGCGGAGATGCGCGCGAAGGTCGATGAGGCGCGCCACTACAACGAGAACGTCGTGTGGATCGAAAAGATGGTAACGCGCGCGGAAACGATCGAGCTGTACAGCCATGCGCGGGTTTTCTGCTGTCCTTCAGTGTACGAGCCGTTTGGCATCATCAACCTGGAAGCGATGGCGTGCCGCTGTCCGGTGGTGGCGAGCGCTACGGGTGGGATTCTGGAGGTTGTTGTGGACCGCGAGACAGGCTACCTGGTGCCGTTCGCACAGGATCCGATTACGGGGTTCCCGACGGAGCCTGACCAGTTTGCGCGTGATCTCGCGGCGCGGCTCCTTGAGCTATTGATCGACCACGAGTTGTGCAGGCGCTTTGGAGATGCCGGGCGGAGGCGGACGGAGGAGAGGTTTTCGTGGACGGCAATTGCCGCGCAGACGGTGGAGTTGTACCGCGAGTTGATTGAGAGTAAGCGGTAGGTGGGCGTTGAGGAACTTATGCGGATGCGGGGCGTTGATTGCCGCGGATGAAGTAGTAGAGAGGCAGTCCGGCGAGGATGAGGGCCGTGCCTAGAAGTGAGTTTCGCAGGTTCGAGGCGAAGGTGTAGTAGAGCAGGACGGCGGCCGCGGCGATGAACAGTGCCGGGACGATCGGGTAGCCCCAGACGCGGTAGGGGCGTTCGACGTTTGGCTCGCGACGGCGGTAGACGAAGATCGTGGTTGCGGTGATGCAGTAGAACAACCATTCCGCGAAAATTGCCAATTCAAATAATTGCTGGAAGCGACCGACGACGAGCAGCAGCGCGGTGGAGAGCAGCGCCTGCACGACGAGCGATGTCGAGGGGCTTTGGAAGCGCGAATGAATGTGCGCGATGCGCTGGAAGAACAGCCCGTCGCGTGCAGCCGCGAAAGGAACGCGCGCGCCCGACATGATGGTGCCGTTGAGACCAGCGAGGATGCTGAGCGCCATTCCGATGGTGACGATCTGCACGCCGCGGGTTCCCAGGACTGTCGCCACGGCGGCAAGGGCAGGGCGCGGCGTTGCCGCGATTGCGTCAGCGGGCAAGACGAACTGGATTGCTGCGTTGACGGCGATGAAGAGGAGACCGACGAGCAGCACTCCGGCGATGAGGGCGACCGGTACGTTGCGCTGCGGATTGCGAATTTCGCCGGCGACCATGTTGAGGTCGTTCCAGCCGTCGTATGCCCAGAGCGCGGCGATGAGGGCGATCATGAAGCCGGCGAAGCCGCCGCGGGCCCCCGTGAAGCTGGTTGCGAAGTTGGCGAAGCTGCCGTGCGACGCGCCGAAGAAGCATGTGCCGATGACGAAGGCGATGAGCGCGCCCTTGAGCCAGGTGAAGATGAGTTGGAAGTTGCCGGCTTTGCGCATGCCGAGGTAGTTGATTCCGGTGATGAACCAGGTTGCGCCGATGGCGACCACCTGTGCCCATGTGACCGTGATGGGTCTGCGGATGATGGCATTGTCGAAAAACGCGAAAGCGTGGAAGGTGCCGAGGGTGCGAGCGAAGCCGATGGTAACGGTCGCGATGGATGCCGGCTTTGCGACGGCGAACCAGGTCCACATATAGAGGAAGGCGATCGGATCGCCGTAGGCGTCGCGCAGGTAGACGTACTCTCCGCCAGCGTAGGGGCGGACGGCGCCGAGTTCGGCGTAGGTCATTGCGCCGAAGAGGGAGAGCAGGCCGCCGACGATCCACGCGAGGTAGACGAGCGAAGAAGAGCCGACCGCGCGCATCATTTCCTGCGGGACGAGGAAGATTCCGCTGCCGATGATGGTGCCGACGACGATGGCGATCGCGTGCGAGAGGTTGAGCACACGAGGCAGGTCAGGTTTGACGGCTTCGCTGGTGGTTGGCAAGTGCTGTCAGCTTAACGCCAGACTTTTACATCGTTCCAGTTTTGTTGGTAAGCCTTTTTGCGACCGCGCGCGATGTAGATGTTGATGTGTTCGTGGGGAATTGAGTAGATGTTGTCCATGTGTGCCGCGACTTGTGCCGAGGAGAAGACCTCGCGCACCTGGTCGAGCGTGGCCCCGCTCGCGATCACCATCACATCGCCGGTGTAGCCGTGGGATCCCCAGAGCCAGTAGGTCTGATGGCCGCTGATGGCGTTGGGAATTCCATATTGCCGGGCAAGGACGTCGACGGCTCCGGCTTCGCCGTAATTGCCGCAGAAGATTCCTGCGCGGGCGCGGTCCTGGGCGGGCAGAGAGTTGTAGGCGGCAGCGATGGCGTCGGCCATCTGCTGCCATCCGATCATGTCGGCGTAGAACTGCGGCAGCAGGCCGGGCTTGTGCTCTTCGGTGTCAATCGTGTGCAGGTGTGTGACGCGCATGTAAGTAACGAATCGCGGGGGTGAGAGGACGGGAACGCTCATGGGGAAGAAGAAAATAGTGGTCATCACGATGAGGGATGCCAGGACGACCGCAGTGATTTTCTTTTCGGGTGACGACGCCGGCGTCCAGTCCCATGCGCAGCCGCCTGCGGCGAAGAGCATCGGATAGATGGGTGAGAGGTAGTAGTCCTTGCCGTGCAGCGCCATCATCAGGGCAAGAAGGATGAGGTAGGTGAGTCCGATAAATCGATAATCTCTGGCCCGCTTGCTGACGAGGAGCCAGACAAGCCCTGTTCCCCAGATAAAGATGTTGAGCGGGTTGAGAAATGCGAACTGTGCGAAGAGAAACTCCGGCGGCGAGAGCTTCACGTCTTTGCCGCTGTGCGCCACGTTAAGCAGCCACTGCACAGTCGGGAAATGGTAGTGAATCTGCCAGAGCAGATTGGGCAGGCCCAGCAGAGCGATGATCGCGACGGAAACGGCCACCCAGCGGGAGAGCAGGATCCTACGTTGGGGCAAGAGGGCGATGGCGAGCAGAAGTGCGATAAGGAAGAAGATTTCAGAGTGCTTGTTCTCAAGGCCGAGGCCGGCGCTCACGCCGAAGACTGTCCACCAGAGCGCGGGATCGGCGCCTTGGACGATGCGGATGATGGCGAAGACACACAGCATCCAGAAGACGGGCTCGAAGGAGTTCATCGAGAGAAACGCGTCGATGCCCAGATAGATGGCGGCGCAAAGGACGCCGAGCATGGCGAGTATTTGGGCAGTTCTGCGGCCGCCGAGGGCCCAGGTCAGCATGCCGGTAAGAAAGACTTTGGCCGCGCCGGCCAGCCCAGCGAAGATGCGGAGAAGCGCGAGGTTGCCGTGGCCAAAGAGTCCGTCGGCCAGACGCGCCTGCAGCGCCACCATCGGCGGTTGATCGACATAGCCGAACTGAAGATGGCGGCCGCAAACGATGTAGTAGAGTTCGTCGCGGAAGATTCCGTAACCTGCGTGCTGTGCGGCGACGTTGCCGGCTATCTGGACGAGGAGCTTGATCGCGGCAAAGAAGAGAGAGAGGCGAACGGCGTCGCGGAGAGAAGTTCGGGCGTCGTGGCTTGGCATCCGCAGACAGGATACGCGATAGGTCTTGGCGATATGCGATAGATTTTGGCGGGGTTCAGTTACCGCGGAGACGATTCTGGCTGAGGGTCAGCTACTTCGGTTGCATGGAAGTAGGTGTGAATCGCGGTTGCCGTCGTGGGCGAGACGACCGAGCCGAGGGCTTCAAGGCCGGCTTCACGGATTCCGCGGAGACTGCCGAAGTGTTCGATGAGGCGCATGCGCGTGCGGGCGCCCACGCCCGGAATGGCGAGAAGTTCGGAGTCGCGGTCGCGCATTTCGCGACGTTTGCGGTGATAGGTGACGGCGAAGCGGTGCGACTCATCACGGATGCGCTGGATGAGATGAAGCACGGGAGAGCGGCGGTCGAGGACGACGGGTTCGTTTTCAGCGCCGAAGACGTAGATGATTTCTTCACGCTTGGCGATGGAGGCGACAGGCTGCAAGGTGAGGCCGAGTTCGTTGAGGGCGGCGGCGGCGGAGTGAAGCTGACCGAGGCCACCGTCGATGAGGACGAGTGACGGCATGGGCTTGTTCTCCTCCTGAACACGCTTGTAGCGGCGGAGAATTACCTCGTGCATTGCGGCGAAGTCGTCTATGCCATCGACGGTGCGGATCTTGAATTTGCGGTAGTCGGATTTTCGCATCGCGCCATCCTGCCAGACGACCATTGATGCGACTGTCTCCGCGCCTTGCGTGTGGGAGATGTCGAAGCATTCGATGCGGTGGGGGATGTCTTCGAGGGTGAGGGCGTCGCGGAGAGCTTCCTGGATGGTGCGTGTGTCGGGTTGAAGAGTGCGGAAGCGCTGGTCGTAGGATTGCTTCGCGTTCTGTCCGGCGAGATCGACCAGCGAGCGCTTTTCGCCGCGTTGCGGAACGGCGATTTCGACGCGGTGGCCGGAGCGCTCCTGGAGCAGGGTGCAGAGTGCTTCGCGATCGGCGAAGTCGACGGGCGTGTAGATGTTGCGCGGGACGTATTGTTGGTCGATGTAGATCTGTTTGAGGAGGGCGGAGAAGAAGGCGCTGGCGGAGAAGGTGGCGGCCTCAGGGGCTAAAGCCCCTTCTTTTTCGGGCGCTGAATTGCGCGGGCTGAAGCCCGCGCCTGCCTCATCGCGTAATGAATTGCGAGGGCTGATGGCCGCGCCTGCCTCTGGGTTAATGACATCAGGTTCGTCGTCGGGGGCAGCTACGTCCCATTGGGGTAGGTCCTCCCAGAAAAATTCTCTGCGATCGACGATTTTGCCGCCTCGCATATGGAAAAGGTTCACAGCGATCATTTCTTTTTCGAAGTGGTAGCCGAAGACGTCTGCGTCGTCGTTTTCCGCGGAGGCTATGCGTTGCTTTTCCTGCAACTGGCTGACGGTGATGAGCAGATCGCGATATTTCGCGGCCAGCTCAAACTGCTCTCCGAGAGCTGCTTCTTCCATGCGCCGGGTAAGAGATTTCTCGAGCTCGGTTTCGCGGCCCTCGAGAAACAACTGTACGTCGCGGACGGACTCGCGATATGCGTCGGGAGTCGTTAGTCCCTCGACACATGGTCCTGAGCAGCGCTGAATGTAGTACTGGAGACAGGGACGTGGGTGATAGCGCGACAAATCCACCTTGCAGCTTGGGATGAGGAAAGTGCGATGTATCAAGTCGACGATGCGATACGCGAGATTGCCAGGGAAGTAGGGACCGTAATAAGCGCTGCCGTCTTTGCGCAGCCTTCGAGTGACGAAGACTTTTGGATAGCGGTCGGCGAGGGTGAGCTTAACGTACGGATAGGTCTTGTCGTCGCGCAGCAGCACGTTGAAGCGGGGCTTTCGCTGCTTGATCAGATTGTTTTCAAGAGCTAGCGCCTCGTGCTCGTTGTCGACCAGGATGTAGTCAACATCGACCGCCTCGCGCATGAGTGAGCCGGTCTTTGCATTCGCCTGTGAGGCTTCGAGAAGGTAGGAGCGGACACGCGAGCGGAGACTCTTCGCCTTGCCGACGTAGATGACTTCGCCATCGGCATTTTTGTAGAGGTACACGCCGGGTTTGGCCGGTATGGTGCGAATTTTCTGGTGAAGATCCACTGCTATATCGAGTGTACGAAGCGGGATTGAGTGCTGCAAAATGCGCGTGTTATCGCGCAACTCAGTACAAGTGACGGGTTGATTGTGGAGAATCGGGTAAAGATTACATTGTGATTTGCCGCACCGAAGTCCACACGGCTGTAAGTGGTGGAGGATGAGTGGTTTAGGCGCGGCGAAGCTTATGCAGGTTTGGATTGTGAATTGCAGAGATCTTTATGTAGGAAAGTGTGTGCCTAGCCCAAGAAATGGAGTATTGCGTTTATGACACCCATAAGATATGCCGCGGTAGCGCTTTCAAGTGCCACTCTGCTTTTGTTCCTCACAGGTTGCGCCTCCAAAAACTACGTACGCACCCAAACCGCGCCTCTGGCGCAGAAAACGAATGAGCTCGACGACGCGACGGCGACGAACAACCGCAATGTCCACGATCTCGATACACGGACGACGACCGGAATCAATCAAGCGAAAGGTGCGGCCAGCACGGCCGACCAGCACGCGACGGCCGCAGGACAGTCTGCGACGCAGGCGCAACAGTCCGCTCAGGAAGCCTATAACCGCGCTGACAGCCTCGCTGGGGTTGTGGCGAACCTCGACTCCTACAAGCCAGTGTCTGACGTTACGGTCACATTCAGAACTGGTAAAGCGGACTTGAGTAAAGCAGATAAAGAGAAGCTGGCGTCGCTGGGCAGCCAAGTCAACGCTACGAAGAGCTACATTCTGCAAGTAACCGGCGGTACTGACTCGACCGGCGGTGCCGACCTGAACTATCAACTGAGCCAGCGTCGCGCAGAAACCGTGGTGCAGTACCTGGCCAGCCAGTACAACATTCCGCCACGCAAGTTCTATTTGATTGGCATCGGTAAGGACAAGGAAGTCGCCAGCAATAAAACATCTGCGGGACGCGCTCAGAACCGTCGTGTGGAGGTGCAGTTGTTGACCAATATGGAGCAGCAAGCACAGCCGCAGCAGGGACAGCAGGGTCAACCGACAGCCCAGCCACCCGCACAGCATCCACCCTCGGTTTCAGAAAACAACCCGCGTCAGTAAATGATTGGCAAAAAGGCCCGGCTTCGGCCGGGCTTTTTTTTTTGCTATGCGGCGCGTCGATACACGATCGCCGTCAATGCAGCCGCAACGATTACCCATGCGAATTGGTACCAGTAGAAGAAGGGAAATCCGAAAAGCGGTGGCTCAGCCTTTACGTAGAACGCCGGTACAAGGAGGGCGATGTACGGAGGCAGCAGGAGTAAATTCCACAGGGATCGTCGGCTTTTGGGACGGGTGCTCACGATTTTCACGCTAGGGGAGCGCCGCTGGAGTGTCAAGCTCTCGATTGCGCGGAGTCACATTGTGCGAACAGGAATTCGGTGACACATCTGGTGCTACCTCGCGAAACGACAATCAATGAAGCGATTTTAAGTCGGAAATAATCCCTGGAATGAGTGGCGCCGTCGACGGCCCTGCGTTGGGTATATAGAGTCTTGAAATAGGTATAGTGCCCATGGGATGAAGCAGAAGACGGAGCGCCTCGCTGCGATCCACTTCCTGATACCGGTAGCGCTCATTGTTCCATCGCAGCGTTCTTTCGGGAAGCGATACGACTTTGCTATCCAGCTGAATCGGATCTTTCCACTGCCAGATGGAATCACGCTCGTACGTGATAACTACCACATTATCTATAGCTCCCTTGGCAAGACTGGCTTTATCAATGGGCGCGCGCGTAATAAGCAGTGGGATATAGCAGTCTTCGCATCCGGTGGGATGCGAAACGAAGAGATAATACACATGACTGAACGGGGGCTTGCCATTCGGCTCGGCGGCGACACAGCAGTCAAAAGCCAGAACAAGAAAAGCAACAGACAAGATCAGCTTCTTCATACACATCCCGATATGGGGTCACTGCGTAAAGTGAGATTTTTGTACGCTGGGATAGGCTAACTCATGCTGCCAGCAGGGAAATTCTCTTTCGCAGAGGTCTCAATAGGCCGTCAGCGCATTATTAGCTCCATCCGGGTTTGCACGGTTAAGAAAACGCGAATATCGTTAAAGATGGAATGACGCGCGACTCTTCGTTCGAGTGGAACCAGGACGGTCTGGAGCGGGCAGTCAGGTTGATACAGGAGCAATGGTCCGAGCGGCCATTGCCGCTGATGCCTGCGCCCCTGGACCTGTCGTCTTCGCTTCCTGAGATTGGCGCGGGAGAAAGCGTGGCGCTTGAGGTGATGGCAGGGGCATTTCTTGGTGGGGCTGCCCGCTTTCACTCTCCCGGATACTTCGCACACATGGAACCGCCGACGCCGTGGATCACGTGGGCTGCGGCGATGTGGGCGGCGAGCCTAAATCAAAATTTGTTGCATGCAGAAACCGCGCCCGCGGCAATTGCGATTGAGGAGCGGGTGGTGCAATGGCTTGCGCCATTCTTCGGCTTGCGTGGCGGGCACATGGTGCCTGGTTCGACAATGGCGAACCTGACGGCGCTGTGGGCGGCGCGTGAGTTGCGCGATGTGCAGGAGATAGTGACGACTTCGGCGGCGCATTTGAGCATTGAAAAGGCTGCGCGACTGCTGCGTCTGCCGCTGCGAGTGGTGGAGGTTGCGCGCGACGGCAGTGTGCGCAGAGAAGACCTGGGAGATGTGTCGCGGGCCGCACTCGTGTTGACGGCCGGAACGACTGCAATTGGTGCGGTTGAGCCGCTGGCATTTGGACGAGACGCAAGGTGGTTTCATGTGGACGCCGCCTGGGCTGGTCCCCTGAGGTTGTCACAGAAATATGCGAGCCGGCTGGACGGGATTGAAACAGCGGATTCCGTTACCGTCTCTGCGCATAAGTGGTTGTTTCAGCCGAAGGAATCTGCGCTGGTGATGTTTGCTGACCCTGATGCAGCGCATACGGCGCTTTCGTTCGGCGCGGACTATCTGGCGAAAGACAATATCGGATTGCAGGGTTCGCACGGAGCGATGGCGCTGCCGTTGCTGGCGATGCTGCTGGCATGGGGGCGCACGGGTGTGGCGGAACGCATCGAATGGTGCATGAGCCTGGCGGAAGAACTGGAAGAGCGTGTGCGGGCTGACGACCGGCTGGAATTACGCGGCGAGTCGGCAACGGGCGTTGTGGTGTGGCGCGTGAAAGGTGTTTCACCGCGCGCGCTCGTGTCGCAGCTGGAGACCGTGCAGGTCGCAGCGGTGACGATCGACGGAGAAGACTGGTTGCGCTCGGTCGCGATCAATCCGATGGCGGAAGTGGATGTCGTGGTGTGCGAAGTGTTGCGAAAAGCTGAATCGCTTACGCGAACAGAAACTCCTTGGTTCGCAACTCCTTAACCTTGTCGCGCAGCTTGGCAGCTTTCTCAAATTCAAATTTCTTTGCGGCTTCGCGCATATCTGATTCGAGATTTGCGATGTAGATGTCGAGGTCGGCCTGCGTGCGAAACTCCGGCATGGAGTCGTCTTCTTCTGTCAGGTCGGCGTAGTCGGCCTTGAGGATTCCGGCGAGTTCCATACTGAGGGGACGAATGATGGACTCGGGCGTGATGCCGTTTTCTTCGTTCCACGCAACCTGGATTTCACGACGACGGTCGGTTTCATCGAGGGCACGGCGCATGGAGTCAGTCATCTTGTCGGCGTAGAGGATTGCGCGGCCCTCGAGATGGCGCGCGGCGCGGCCGATGGTCTGGATGAGGGAACCCTGCGAACGCAGGAATCCTTCTTTGTCGGCATCGAGGATGGCGACGAGAGAGACTTCGGGCAGGTCGAGGCCTTCGCGCAGGAGATTGATTCCGATGAGTACGTCATATTCGCCCTTGCGCAGATCGCGCAGCAGCCGCACGCGTTCGAGGGTTTCGATTTCAGAGTGCATATAGCGGCATTTGACGCCGGCTTCGGTGTAGTAGCCGGAGAGATCTTCTGCCATGCGCTTGGTGAGCGTGGTGACGAGTATGCGCTGGTTGAGCGCGACGCGATCGCGGATTTCCGCGAGCAAGTCGTCTATCTGGCCGCGCACGGGGCGGATTTCGACCTGCGGGTCGACGAGGCCGGTGGGGCGGATGATCTGCTCTACGACGACTCCGGCGGCCTTGGTGAGCTCGTATGGACCCGGCGTTGCGGAGACGTAGATGAGCTGGTTGGTGCGCTGCTCGAATTCTTCGAAGCGCAGAGGACGGTTGTCCATGGCGGAGGGAAGGCGGAAGCCGTAGTCGACGAGATTCTGTTTGCGCGAGCGGTCGCCGTGCCACATGGCGTGAAGCTGCGGGACGGTCACATGCGACTCGTCCACGAAGAGCAGGAAGTCGCGCGGGAAATAATCGAGCAGCGTTGGCGGCGCTTCGCCCGGCAAGCGATTGGAGAAGTGCCGTGAGTAGTTCTCGATGCCGTGGCAGTAGCCCATGGACTTGATCATTTCGAGATCGAAACGGGTGCGCTGGTGGACGCGCTGTGCCTCCACCTGGCGGCCTTCGCTTTCGAGCTGGGGCACCCATTCGCCTAGTTCGGTGAGAATGCTTTCAATGGCGGATTTCTTGCGCGCCGGCTGAACGACGTAGTGACTTTTGGGGTAGATGGGCAGGCGCGCGTATTTCTGCCGTACGGTGCCGAAGAGCGGATCGATTTGCGAAAGGGATTCGATCTCGTCGCCGAAGAGCTCGATGCGGAACGCCATTTCGTCGTAGGTGGGAAAGACTTCGATGACGTCTCCTCGAACGCGAAATGTTCCGCGGCGGAAGTCGACGTCGTTGCGCTCGTAGAGGATTTCGACGAGCCGGCGGGTGATGTCTTCGCGACGGATTTTCTGGCCGCGTTCGAGCATTAGCAGCATGCCGTAATAGGCTTCGGGCGAGCCGAGGCCATAGATGCAACTGACCGAGCTGACGATGATGGCATCGCGACGTTCGAAAAGAGAGCGCGTTGCGGAGAGGCGCAATTTGTCGAGCTCTTCGTTGATGGTCGCTTCTTTTTCGATGTAGAGATCGCCGGCGGGAACGTAGGCCTCGGGCTGGTAGTAGTCGTAATACGAGACGAAATATTCGACGGCGTTGTTGGGGAAGAACTGCTTGAACTCGTGGTAAAGCTGCGCGGCGAGAGTCTTGTTATGCGCGAGGATGAGCGCGGGCCGGTTCATCTGTTCGATGACCTTGGCCATGGTGTAGGTCTTGCCGGAACCGGTGACGCCGAGCAGCACTTGATGCTTTTCGCCGGCGCTGAGGCCGGACGTCAGCTCTGCAATGGCGCGCGGTTGATCGCCCTGCGGCTTGTAGGTGCTGACTAACTGGAAATCCATATGAGTATGGTATGGGATGCCCGGCGAAGGCCAAAGGAATCACGGCATCTCGTCTCAGAACGTGTAGCGGAGTTCGAGTTGCATGCGTCGTGGAGGGTATGCAGCGTTGACCTGTCCAAATGTGGGCGAGGTCACCACAGAGCTGACGATGGCAGGGTTCAGTCTGTTGAATACGTTGAACGCAGAGAGGGAAAAGCCGAAGGTGGGACTCTTGTCCAGTTTTTTGGGACGCATCTTGAAGTCGTAGCCGTAGCGCAGATCCAGTTCCTGGTAAACGGGATTGTTCTTGGAGTTGCGTGCCACTCCGGCTGGACGTGCGTTGAAAAAGCCTGTGCCGTATGGATCGGTGCCAGTGGTGATGGTGTATGGCGTGCCGTTTGACATGTGAACCTGAACTCCGAGGTTCAGTGGCTTGCCCTGACCGAAGGTGGCGAACATATTGAAGCGATGCCGCGCATCATAGTTGGCGCTGGCTTCTTCGTTGTCAGGCAGATATTGATTTTGCGGATAGAAGCCAATGCCGCCGGTGTTGTCGATGGCGTGGGCATAGACATACTGGACGGTTCCTGAAAACACGCTGCCGATACGGCCGCGGAGCATGAGTGTGAGGGAGTTGCTGCGCACATTGCCCGCAGACTCGATCTGGCGGTAGCGTCCGAACGCCGGGTTGGGACGCACGGTGCTGCCGGAGAACGGGATCGGCGCGTTGACATCGACGGAGCGATAGGCATTGAAGCTGTTGGCCTTGTAGTAAGCCACCGATGCTGTCGCGGCTTTACCCACGCGACGTTCGAGCGAAACACTCAGGTTGAAGCGCAGGGGTGTGCGTATGTCTGGAGCGAGGCGCACAACATTTGGCGCCTGCAGGGTGATCTGATCCGGACAAATCACGGGAAAGCACGGGCTGTCGGTCACCAGGGTGTCGAAGAGGGACGGCTGAGAGTACCGCTTTACGTCGGCGAGCGGC
>Ga0207155_1204_pt1 | contig 12464 bp, 10 predicted proteins | sample Alteio_BWMinHeat_26_FD_153515 | JGI IMG/M metagenome (GOLD analysis project Ga0207155, IMG submission 153515) | Enriched cells from forest soil in Barre Woods Harvard Forest LTER site, Petersham, Massachusetts, United States -... | ecosystem: Environmental > Terrestrial > Soil > Temperate forest >... | reverse complement strand
TACTGCGTGTCGCCGTGGTCAGGATGCCAACAGTACCGGTCGTCTTGAGTGAAATCGGCGTCGTCTTGAAGCCAGAGAGCACCATCGAGTGCTCCGTCAAATCGTTCAAGATGTCCTTCTTTCCAAGTACCGTTCCATCCGGACGAATGAGCAAATAGCCGTTGTCGTAGAGATCGTGGAGCGTTTGGTAGTCGCCCGTCGTAAGTGCAGCGACGAATGCGTCAAATGTTCTCCTGACCTCATCTTTTGTGATAGTGAAAGTTGCGCGTTGGCCATCGCTGCGATTGGCTGGGCTCATCGGATTACTCGATTCTGCTGAAACTTTCTTGTCGCGTAACTGAGATCCAGAATCGGGTCACGCGGACATAACTAGGGTGACGGTCATTTCTTACTTGCAGCCGCGTCTTCGATGACCTTTGCGATCTCTTTGTTCGGTATCCAGCAGCTTACCTTCGACATCATCCATGTACGCTTTCCCGTTTCGTGCAGACTCTCCGGACGCATCCCAAAGACTATTGTTAAGTGCCGTCGTGAGGTGCTCTTCAAGAACGACCTTGCCTTTCATTGCTTACCTTTCCTCCTGGTGTATGTGAGTGAAATCGGAGCTTGCATAACAGGTCGCTTGTGCCGACGCAGCTAATCAGCGGTGGAAAGCGTAATGTGCTTGTACTCGATGAAATCGTCGATCGCAGCGACGCCGTTGAGGCGCCCCAGACCGGACTGACGATAGCCACCCTCTTCGAACTCGTCGTAAACTTTGGCCCAATCGTTGATCCAGACTGTGCCGCTTTGTAGTTCTCGCGCTACCCGGAATGAGCGTTGTATGTCGCGCGTCCATATACCAGCAGAGAGACCGTATTCGCTATCGTTGGCCAAGGAGATTGCCTCGGCCTCGGTATCGAACACCTGCATGGTAAGCACTGGTCCGAACGTTTCTTTCTGCACGATATCCAGATGTGGGTCGTCTACCTCCAGCAGAGTTGGTCGATAGAATGCGCCCCGAGCGAGTTCCCCTTCTACGATTGGGCCACCACGCACCACGATGCGGGCACCTTGAGCGATGGCCTCCTCTACCGCGTGATCGACACGTGCAACGTTGGGCTTGTCGATCAGAGGACCCATGTCGCTTCGCGGATCGGAGGCCGGACCCACTTTCAAATCGAGCAAACGGTTAGCGAGTTTCTTGCGCACCTGATTCGCTACTGCTCGTTGTACCAACAGACGCGATCCGGTCATGCAGAACTGGCCAGCGAATACAGTGAGTGATTTCTCTAGCACCGGCAGTGCCGCATCGATATTGGCATCGTCGAAAACTAGATGTGGTGTTTTACCGCCCAGTTCCAGGCCGAAGCGTTTGAGATATTGTGCGCCCACTGCGGAGATTGCGCGCCCCGTGGCGGTGGAACCTGTAAAGCTGATTACTGGCACCGCCGGCGAGGCCACCAGTTGCTTGGAGCCTTCTGCGCCCAATTCGCTGAAGAGATTTATTACGCCGCGCGGAAGCGACGGCGCTTCCGACATCACCTTTGCGGTCAGCGCATTGGTCTGCGCGGTCTGGCCTGGCATTTTAATCACTACTGTCGCGCCAGCGGCCAGAGCGGGAGCCAGTGAACGGATCATCAGCACTACAGGAGAATTCCAAGGTACGATGATGCCCGCAACACCCATCGGTTCACGCAAAACGATGGACAATACATCTGGCCTGGGGGTGCCGCTGTGCCCGCGTTCGACGCGGGCCAGCGCGGCATAGTAGCACAGCTTGGACGGCACCATATTGACTTCAAGGGATGCCTCTGGCCTGACCTTACCGTTCTCCAGCGCAAGCTGCTCAACCAAGGAGTCGGTATGCCGCTCAAATGAAGCCGCTAGCTCCTCCAGAACTCGTGCACGCAGTGAAGCGTCACGCTTCCATTCGGTCGTTTCAAAGGCGCGACGAGCTGCGGCGATAGCCGCAGCAGCTACCTCTACGCCGCCATCGGCGTAACTTCCGATTACCTGATATGTGGCTGGATCGATGGACTCTCGATGCGGGTTCGAATCCACCCACTCTCCGTTGATCCAGTGCATCGCAATTGTTTCTTTGGTCATCATTTGTCTCGGTCGAGGTGGGATGTGTCTGTTACTGTCCGGCCCTCATTTCTCCTTGGCAAGTGTCCCGGTCAGAAGAATTGAGAGCATGAGTATGCGTTTGATCACTTTGATGTCGCCGTATTGTTCATTCCTGGTTGGTAGGATCCTGGTATGGATCGAAATGAAATCGCGATTCGGTTCCAACCGTTGATAGTGATGACCGCTAGGGTGAGACTCACAAGTTCCTCATCCGAGAAGCACCGCTTCGCCAACTCATATATGTCATCCGGCACATGGCCCTCTGTAATCAAGGTCAGGGCCTCGGTCCATGCCAGAGCCGCGCGCTCTCGTGCGGTGAAGAATGGTGTCTCTCGCCATGAGGTAAGCGCGTACAGGCGCTGTTCCGTCTCGCCCTCGCTGCGAGCATCTTTGGAGTGCATATCAATACAGTAGGCACATCCATTGATCTGCGAAGCACGCATCTTCACGAGTTCGATAAGCGAAGATTCGAGGTTGGATTCTTTTCGAACAAACATTTCCAAACTAATCATGGCCGCGTAGCCGCTGGGGATGCTTGTTGAGCATTAAGCCGTGCTTCCATGGTGGGTTCCTTTCTTTTTGGCGCGTTATTATTCGATCCCTATCAGATCTCGATCTCCTTTCCATTCGGATCGCTATGAAATATCGAACTTCCGCCGGATTTGAAGCTGGCTGCCGTCGCGAAGGTGTCCTCCATGAATTGGAAGTAAACGATCTTGCCATCATGAACACGGGAAAGGATTGAGAAGGGGGATTCGACGGTCTTTGCCTGCGTCTTCGATTTGTAAGTGAATCGGCCAAAGACAGCGACGTTTTCACCAGCGCCAAACAGCTCCTCGGGAGAGAAAGCCAGAATCTGCCAGAACTGACTGACGCGCGTAAACGTGTCAATGAACGCCTGGGGACCCTTGCCCGTGCCGGCCCACGGCATAATCTTTTTGAGATCGGGATTGTCATAGTTGAGCGACACGTAGGTCGCATCCTCTGCAACGAGACTTTTGACAATCGTTGGATTTGTGGTGCTCGCCAGGAATTGCCTTACGACTTCTGTGGGGGTTGGAGTCATGGTCTTGTTCCTCTTTCTTTTTGGTATGGACGGTACTTTGAGGGGTGCGAAAAACGGAAGTTTCAATTCACTCTTACGCCGAAAGCATTTCCGCCATGCGCTCGCCGATGATGACGCACGGCGCATGGGTATTCCCTGTGGTGACTCGTGGCATGATGGAGCCGTCGGCCACCCTGAGGTTCTTGACCCCATAGACACACAACTTCGAGTCAACAACGGACATATCGTCCGTGCCCATTTTTGCAGTGCAGGTCGGATGATGCATCGACATCGCTCCGTCCCGAATAAGCGCGTCGAGCGCTTCGCCGTCTGCATCGCCCGGTAGAATCTCGCGTTTCCTGAAGGGGCGCAGCGCTTCTGAGTTCCCGATCTCGCGACATAGTTTCATGCCAACTCGAAGCGCGGCGATGTCCCGTGGATCACTCAACATATTCGCGTGAATTGCGAGCGCCTTGCGAGGATCGGCGGATTGGAGGCGCAGAAAGCCGCGGCTCTCGGGCCTTACCAAGCCCGGCGAGATCGACCAGGTTGCGGGTACAGCGAGTTTGCCCGTCACCTCCGAGGCATAAGGTCCTTCGATATGCCAGCAATGTAGATCGGGAGTCGAAAGGTCCGGGCTACTCTTCGTCAGAAAATTAGCTTCCGCGCTATTGTTGCGTCCTGCGATCGGCTCGTGGCCCTCCCACATTGCGCTTCCGATGATCGGATGATCCTGAAGATTCTGGCCGACGCCTGGACGATGCGAGACAGTTGAGATACCGAAGCGACCGAGCTCAGACCGATCTCCAATACCTGAGTGCATAAGGATTCCCGGTGTGTTGATCGCTCCCGCGGAGAGAATGACTTCAGCTGAGGCACGAATTGTGCGCTTTTCGCCCTGATACTCGAACTCAACTCCGGTTGCTGTCGCATCTTCGAAGGTGATGCGGCGAACATGAGCCCCAGTCAGTACCGTGAGATTTGGCTGGTGCATGACCGGATAGAGGTAATCGGCCGGAATATTGCGACGGCGGCCATCGCGAATTCGGACATTGGTGATGGCCGCACCCCCGTCCCCTTCCAGCAGGACTCCATTTTGATCGTCGAAGGTCGCGATCCCATACGCAGCAGTTCCTTGCAGAAATGCATGAGCGATCGGATGAGGGTCGGGTGCGGGCTGCACGAAGACATTGCCACCCGTTCCTCGGCGGGACGGATCTGCTGGGCCTTGCCAAGCTTCAATGCGCTTGTAGATCTCCAGGATATGGTTGTAGTCCCATGCACTATCGCCAGCTTCCTTTGCCCAGTAGTCGAAATCGTTCTTGTGGCCCCGGGCCCACACCATGCCGTTGATGCTGCTGCCTCCGCCAAGCACCCGGCCCATGGCCTGGTGTATGGAGCGGCCATTGACGGAAGCGCTGCGCTCCGCATTGAAGCTCCAGTCAAATTTTCTGCCTTCGTTGGTAAACCAAAGGACAGTCATCAAAATCTCCGGCTTGAGATCGCTTCCTCCATCCTCAAGCAATAAGACCTGCGTAGCGGGATTCTGCGCAAGGCGTCCCGCGACTACAGAACCAGAAGCTCCCGAACCGACCACGATGTAGTCATAGTTCTTCTTCAAAGATGCTCGCAGTTGGGATTGATTGGAGGCGATTGCCAAATACCGGTCAGCTTCGGTCGTCGCTGTTGCGGACGGTACGCCCAGGGATAGAGCCGCCTCAACAAATGTCGGCCGCTGTATCTCGCCCTCCATGAGTTGGGCTTCGAGGAGAGTGAGTTTCTGTCCATCCAGACTCCTATTTGTGGGAATCACGTTCAATCCTCTTCCGATTTCGTCGGCGGTTGACTTGAGCTGTCTATGCTGTGCACTCACCGTCAAGCTAAATTGGAAGTCGGATGGCAGCAATGACAAATAACCCAGAATTTCTGCCATGCCCGATGCTAAACCGACTTATGTTCACTCACGAGGCAAGCACACCAACGGTCAACCGTTGCTGATTAGATCTTTTCGATTCGATAGGTGGAGTTCGTTGAACGGGGGGAGTTGTTTCGTTGCCGGCTCGATCTTTTTTCGTCTCTTAACGCTCGCCGAGGAGAGTATTGAAAAACGCCGACGATAGTCCCGAGGTGATATAGCCAAGTGCCGTTTGAAGGTTGCGCGCATCCGTTCCTCGTCACCGAAACCACAACTCCGCGCGATCTGATCAACGTCGAGTTTGGCTTCTTCCAGTAAGCGGCGAGCAGCTTCTACCCGGAAAAGTTCAAGAGCCTTAGCCGGAGTCCGTCCGGTCCTGGTCTTGTAACTTCGAGCGAAGTTTCGCGGGCTCATATTCACTTGTGCTGCGAGCATATCTACAGTCAATTTCTGGTCTTGCAGATTTTTCGCAATCCACAGGTGAAGTTCATCGAAGACTGGAGAATCGTTAGTTTGCGATTGCAATAACTCGCTGAACTGCGATTGTCCTCCGGGCCTCTTCATATATACGACCAACTGTCGGGCCACCTGCATGGCGACACTATGGCCGCAGTCGTCTTGCACCATCGCCAAAGAAAGGTCGATGCCAGCGGTGACTCCTGCGGATGTCCAAATCGGATCGTCACGCACGAAGATAACATCCGGTTCAACCTTCAAAGAAGGATAACGCTCTCCAAGCAAAACGCATGAGGCCCAGTGGGTCGTGGCACGGCGCCCATTTAATAGACCCGCGTCGGCCAGCAAAAATGCTCCGGCGCAAACGGATGCGATCCGTCGCGCTTTTGGAGCAGTGACGCGTAACCAGTTCACCAGGCGGCGGTCGCGTAATGCCGACTCCATATCGAGCGCACCGGGCACGACGATAGTGTCGATTGTAGCGTTCGCAAAATCCGAGATCGGCGCAGTGGCGATACCAATCCCTTCCCCTGTGAGGATAAGGCCGCCGTCGATGCTGACTGCGGAGAGAGAATAGCCCGGCTTTCCCTGCTGCTTCATAAATGAAGATGCTGACCAGAAGACCGTCGTCGAACCTGTGAGGTCGAGCAATCCCATTCCTTCGAATGCCACAAAAAGCACAGTCCGGGAACGTGTCTGTTGTCGGCGTGTTTTTGGCATTGAGTCTGGGATATTTGTCATTGTGGCCATCCAGTCTTACGCCTAAATTCAAAGTCAAATGCGATGCCCCGGCTTCGCCCTGAATCTTCGCTCTGGCGAACGGAAAGAGCGTTTATGCGATCGGATCGCCTTCCACCTTAATCTTCGAGGATGCTTCGTCGATCGTGCGTAGCTCGGCTTCCGTGAGTTCGATTCCAACAGCCCCGATGTTCTCTTCCAGGCGCGAGAGCTTGGTCGTGCCTGGAATCGGAACGATCCAGGGCTTCTGCACGAGCAGCCAGGAGAGAGCGATCTGAGCCGGCGTCGCGTTCTTCTCTTTTGCGATGGAGGCGAGCAGATCGATGAATCCTTGATTCGCCTTTATAGTCTCCGGCGAGAAACGCGGTAGTTTGCCGTGGCCGGGAAGCTTCGTACCTTCATCGATCTTACCGGTAAGAAATCCTTTGCCCAGCGGGCTGTACGGGACCATGCCGATGCCAAGCTCTTCGAGAGTCGGGATGACTTCCGCTTCGGGCTTGCGACACCACAGGGAGTACTCGCCTTGGAAAGCTGTGACGGGCTGAACGGCGTGGGCGCGGCGGATAGTTTGCGCATCGGCTTCGGAGAGGCCAAAGTGCTTCACCTTGCCCTGCTGGATCAGTTCCTTCACAGTTCCTGCGACATCTTCGATGGGTACGTCGGGATCGACGCGGTGTTGGTAGAGGATGTCAATGCTGTCGATGTTCAGGCGCTTCAGCGATGCTGCGGCAACCTCCTTGATGTGTTCCGGGCGGCTGTTGAAGCCTTTCCATCCCGGACTTCCATCTGGATTGAGATTAAAGCCGAGCTTGGTGGCGATCACGACCTTTTCGCGGATCGGCGAGAGCGCTTTGCCCAAAAGCAGCTCATTGGTGAACGGGCCATACATTTCGGCCGTGTCGAAGAAGGTGATGTCACGATCCACGGCGGCGTGGAGGAGAGAGATCATCTCCCTCTCGTTCTTCGGGGGTCCATAGGAAAATGAAAAACTCATACCCATGCAGCCAAGGCCGAGGGCGGAGACTTCGAGGTTGCTGTTTCCTAATTTGCGTTTCTGCATTGTTTCTCCGTGTCTCTCGCATTTTCGAGACTAGCGAAGATCGCGGACGGACCGGTATCCTGATCGTGCCCGACTTATTGCCTATTTCTGCCGAGATGGGGCAAAGAGATGAAGGTGGCCAGGAGTATGGGTGCGAACGAGAATCGCGGGGTGACTGAGATGCGGGCGAAGCTGGTGCGCAGTATTGGCAACCACACCCGCGCGGATGGAGTAGAAGCAACCGATATTCCAGGTGTAGAGCTTTACCGCAGGTCCGCGCCGACGGAGTGTATGTCGGGTCAGTACGAGCCCAAGCTAATTGTGTTTGCGCAGGGGAAGAAGCGGATCAATGTTGGCAAAGCTATTTACGTATGCGGGGAATCGAACTTTCTGCTGACGTCGATCAATTTACCAGTAGTGAGCCAAGTGATCGGAGCGAGCTTGAAGGAACCGATCCTCGGGTTGCTGCTACAACTCGACATGCCGCTGGTGCGAGAGATTCTGAGCCAGCAGGAGTTTGCTCTACACGAGGAATCTATCGATGCCCGCGGCATGGCTGTTGGCATCAGCTCGCTGGAACTGCTGGACGCATGCACACGACTGGTGGACCTGCTGGACGCGCCCAAGGACATTCCATTCCTCGGCAGTCTCATTCAGCGCGAGATCATCTACCGCTTGCTGCGCAGTCCGCAGGGAAAGCACCTGTGTGCGATTGCCACACCGGGAGAGCCGAGCCATCGGGCGGCCAAGGCGGTGGAATGGCTGAGGGCGAACTATGCCAAGACGCTACGCGTGGAGAAACTTGCGACGATGGCGCGGATGGGCGTCTCGACCCTGCACCGTCAATTCCGTTCTCTGACCACGATGAGCCCGTTGCAGTTCCAGAAACAACTGCGATTGTATGTGGCCAGAGAACGGATGCTGGATGGAATGGACGCAGCAAGCGCCGCCTTCGAAGTCGGCTACGAAAGCGCGAGCCAGTTCAATCGGGAATACAGCAGATTCTTCGGCCAGCCGCCGATGCGCCATATAAGAAACCTGCGAGCCGTGGGTTCTATTTCGACCAACGTCGCTTGGGACGAATCACAACTTCACTGGCTGCCCACAGGGATGAAATGACACTCCTTGGAAATCCCTTCGGGATTACCACATTCCCACGGCCTCGACTGCTGGCATAGCGATGCGAAGAGTGGGGGAGACTCTGAATCGCAATGCGCACCATTACCCTTGAGCCAATAATGCCAAAGATCAGACGGTTAGATCAAATGTTCTAGAGAGTTCACCATCTTTTCAGGCCCCGATTCCATCGACTTCAAAAGACCTGAACCGACCACCCGGCCCTTTCAGGTCAATGAGCGACTCGCCCTGTTGTCGACAGTTGGCCTTTCGGGGCAAATGAGAGTTCGCTGGACACTGGCCGACTAGAACGAAGCCGCAGGCGCCGCGGACCCTGCGTCATGGGCCTCCGAGTAGTCTCTCTGCCGGTATAAGGTGTGGGTCACAAGGAGATCCTTGCGACCCATTTACGCAGGAGAACAGTCTCCATTACCTCGAAATGGTCGGCGACAGTGACCCTGCCCTCAGCGATCAACCCCCGCCATGATTTTTTCGTTGTAGCGCGATCCGGACACGGCTTCAGGGCGTAATGCGGCCTCTAGGCGAGCCACATCGTCGTCGCTGAGTTTGAGATGCACGGCGCCGGCATTCTCCTCAAGGTAGACGCGGCGTTTCGTACCGGGAATCGGCACGATGAAATCGCCTTTGCCCAACAGCCAGGCGAGGGCCACCTGGCTTGGCTTGGCGCTTATGGCCTCGGCGATGTTCCGCACGATCTCAACCGCTTTCCTATTGGCCTCGAAATTCTCGCCATGGAAACGCGGATCGAATTGGCGGTGGTCCTTTGCTGTATATTTCTCCGCACGCCTGACACTACCCGTCAAGAACCCCCGGCCAAGCGGGCAGAAGGGAACAAGACCGATCCCGAGTTCCTGTAACATGGGAATTATCTCGCTCTCCAGATTGCGCTCCCACAGCGAATATTCGCTCTGCAGCGCACTGACGGGATGGACGGCATGGGCTCGGCGAATGTTTTCAACGCCCGCTTCGGACAGACCGAAGAAGCGCACTTTGCCTTCACGTACGAGATCGCCGACGGTCCCGGCGACATCCTCCATCGGCACTGCCCGGTCTACCCGATGCTGGTAGAACAGATCGATGTGATCGATGCCGAGCCGGAGAAGAGATGCGTCGGCGACCTCACGGATGTGTTCGGGCCGACTATTGGTTCCGCTGGCCGCGCCCCTCGAAAGGTCCATACCAAATTTCGTCGCGACAATGGCGTTGTCCCGGCGCCCTTTGAGCGCCCGACCGAGGAGTTCCTCGTTGACATAAGGGCCGTATACCTCCGCAGTGTCGAAGAAGTTGATACCGAGATCAAGTGCGCGGTGGATCGTGGCGATCGACTCCGCCTCATTCGCTTCTTCGCCGTAATACTCGCTCATTCCCATGCAGCCGAGGCCGAGAGCCGAAACTTCCAGGCCACTATTTCCAAGTTTGCGCTTCTGCATTGTTTCTCCTTGGGGAACTGTTTCCCTCATCTCCAGGTTAGAATCGGGCGCCGTTCCAACGGTATCCCGATCCTTCCGATTGACTGCCTATTTCTCTTGCACTGTTGATCCGCGCAGAGAGCGAGCAGCTATCATTGAGTAGTGGTGAGCGCAACCGTTACCATGAAAAACCGTAGTGGGGCGGCGCCTATGTTACGAGATCAAGCCCACGAATTGCGGGCGGAGCTGGCTCGGAAGATTGCCTTGTCTGTGGGCTCCGAAGAGATCCGGGCAACGGAGATTTCCGGGCTGACAGTGGGCAGACGGACCGCCACCACCGCTCCGTGCTCAATGACTTACGAGCCGAGCGTGATAGTCATCGCCCAGGGGCGGAAGCGAGTAGAACTCGGCCGAAACATTTTCATTTGCGATGAGTCGCGATTTCTGCTGACGTCGCTCGACTTGCCGGTGGTCAGCCGGGTGATCGAGGCGAGTGAAGCGGTGCCCTGCCTGGCGTTGTCGCTCAAACTCGAAATGCCGGTGGTCCGAGAGCTTCTCAGCCGAGAGGAAATTGAGGTGGCTGAGACGGGGTCTAACAGTCCTGGCATAGCGATCGGTGAGACCACCGTGGAATTCCTCAATGCATGCTGCCGCCTCGTGGACCTCCTGCGCACGCCGCAGGACATTCCCTTTCTCAGTGGCCTGATTCAACGCGAGATCATCTACCGAATCCTTCGCAGTGCGGAGGGAACACGCCTTCGAGCGATTGCAACGCTGGGAGATCATAGCCACCGGACGGCAAAAGCGATCGCCTGGATCAGGGCGAATTATACGAAGCCGCTACAAGTGGAACATCTCGCAAAAATCGCGGGCATGGGCGTGTCCACGCTGCACCATCATTTCCGGATGCTGACCGCCATGAGTCCTCTTCAGTATCAGAAGCAACTTCGGCTGCAGGCAGCGCGGGGCCACATGCTTCTGGATGGTCTGGACGCGGCGAGTGCGGGCTTTGAGGTCGGATACGAAAGTGCCAGCCAATTCAATCGCGAATACAGCCGTTTCTTCGGCCAACCACCGATGCGAGATATTCGGGCGCTTCACTCGCCGGGCGCTCCGGCATTGGAGTCGGTCAGTAATCGATAAGACGCTATCGAATCTTATTTTTCAACGAGCCAAGTGAACGCGGCGGCGTCTCGATGTGACGGCCGAACTCATATCGCATAGCGTCTTGAACCGTATGCACGCGGGCGCGCGGACGGAAGAATCCCAGTCATGAACATTCAGGGCTGCTGAGGTTATTTGTGGCAGACGATACCCGGCCAGGACAGGGCTAGACCATCGCCACGGCAAAGCTGTATGTCACCTGGGGTGGAAGTGTGTTCCCGGCCAGAGAGCATTGGAAAGCGAGGGAAGGATCTCGGGTGGGATGAAGCGGTGAGATAGATGGCACGGGAAAGTGCCAGCCATCGAGTGTGGGAGCAGGCGATTTGGGACTGGGCAGGTGGACGATACCCGGTCAGATTCTACCTTCACGCGATACCACTCAATCCGATGAGTTGGTCGAAATTTCCTATACTACGTCGGGCGATTTTGACCCTCATTTGGGGTCCCGTGTACCAGAAGTCATTGTGCTTCGTTGTAAAACGCCCTTCCCCACCCTGCGGCATGTAAAAATCCAAGCAGCAACTATCACCCTATATAGCAACTATTTTTAGGTAAAAGATTACTAGTTAGATACCCCTACTGGACTGAGTTGGCAGGATGTCATCGAGGTACCCGGGGTGAGAGCGCTGTCTGGGAGTGAGACGACTGGATGACCCCTCAGGTACCCGGGCGGAAACATACTATCTGCATCGGGAAGGACTCCAAGGCAGCAACCTGGCAGGCGGCAGGAGCCAGGGTGCGGAGGTGTTTCGTAAGTGCTTGTCGAAGTCGGGAATGAGGTGTTCCCCGGCCTGCGGAGTGATGAAATCCACCCAGGAACTCCGGAGTGCAGTGCGAAGCGGGATGGCCTTCGCGTGCGTGCGCGAGACATATATATGTTGCGGGCGGGGAGGCCTGCAACTACCTCGGCGGACTATGAGGCAAGCTGCGGAGGATGAAATCGCATCTGCAACACCGAATGCATTGCGAAGCGGGATAGCCTTCGCTCGCGTGCGCGGGCATATATATGTTGCCGGCGGGGAGGCCTGCAACTACCTCGGCGGACTATGAGGCAAGCTGCGGAGGATGAAATCGCATCTGCAACACCGAGTGCATTGCGAAGTGGGATGGCCTTCGCTCGCGTGCGCGAGACATATATGTTGCCGGCGGGGAGGGACCTGGTGTTTTAGATCCTCTCCTGCCATCTTGAGTGATCGCAGATAGCCGAGCATATCGGTAAGCGTGTCCAAGTCCCGGCGATGCTCAACCTCTGCTGAAATCACCGGCGTATCCGTGGTGCGTTCGATCAATCCACGGAAATAGGGTGCCAGGAAGTCATGGATGGGCCGCTCCCAGCGGCGCATGCGGGTGCCGATGGCTTCCTGCTGCAGGTACTGGCTGTAGGCTGTACGCTCCTGCCACATCTTGGTGTGAAAGGGTGTGGGGATGTAGCGCATAGGGTTGATAGCTGAG
>Ga0207155_1203_pt1 | contig 12549 bp, 8 predicted proteins | sample Alteio_BWMinHeat_26_FD_153515 | JGI IMG/M metagenome (GOLD analysis project Ga0207155, IMG submission 153515) | Enriched cells from forest soil in Barre Woods Harvard Forest LTER site, Petersham, Massachusetts, United States -... | ecosystem: Environmental > Terrestrial > Soil > Temperate forest >... | reverse complement strand
TCAGGTCGGTCATCCGGCCGCCGGCCTCGGCCACGATCAGCGCTCCGGCGGCCGTATCCCATGGGCTCAAGGTGAGTTCCCAGAAGCCGTCAAAGCGGCCGCAGGCCACGTAGCACAGGTCTATCGCCGCCGCGCCAGTGCGCCTGAGCGCCTGTGCAGCCAGCGCGAAATTCGACCAGTTGTCGAGATTTGTTAGCCGCGAGCTGCGAATGTCATAAGGGAAACCAGTCGACAATAAGCTGCTGCTGAGATCGGCGATACCAGACACGCGGATCGGCCGGTTATTCAATGCGGCGCCGCCGCCTCGCTCGGCCGCGAAGATCTCGTCACGCGTAGGGTCGTTGACCACACCCAATATGATCTCGCCGTGGTATTCGAGAGCGATAGAAACTGCAAAGATCGGGAAGCCGTGCGCGAAGTTAGTGGTGCCGTCCAGGGGATCGACGATCCAGCGGTAATCGGAGCTGCTTTCGGCAAGCCCTCCTTCCTCGGCCAGGATTTGATGGCGCGGGTAGTGGGTGGCAATGGCCTCACGAATCAACTCCTCGCTGGCCAGGTCGACGTCGGTCACGAGATTGATTACGCCCTTATGCGTCACGTCAAGCCGCGTTCCCAGGCGGTCCCTGATCAAACGTCCACTGTCAAGGGCGATTCCTATAGCGAAATCTAGCATTAATCAGCTTCGAAGGGCTTTGAAAAATTCGATGGCTTTTGTTTCCGCCCAAAAACGGTCGCCTGCCGGATCAGGGACGGACACAAATCCGACGTGACCGCCATTCTCGGGAGCTAGCAGGAACAGGCTTGGATTGGCCCTGACCTCTTGGCGTTCGAAAGGTGCATATGGTATGAGGGGGTCGTCTTTGGCATGAATGATCAGTGTCGGTATAGCTATGTCCGGCATGTAGGGGAGCGAGCTAGCCCGCTTATAGTAATCGGCTGAGTCCTTGAAGCCGCAGTGAGGGGCGGTGAATGTGTCATCGAATTGCCTGATTGACCTGACGCCCTGTAGCAGTGATGCATCGAATCGGTCGGGAAACAAGCGCGCTTTCCTGCGCATTCGAGTTTTCAGACTTCTCATGAATCGCCAGTGATACAGCAGGTTTGACGGGATTTCTATCGTCTCGACACAGGACTCCAGGTCGACCAGATAGGCCCGGTCGTTGTCGGCGTCTTTAGGATGAAGAAAATTCCACAGGTGAGCATCGCCATGTATGAGGGTATTATGCTCCGTGGAGGTGAGGCGATGCGCCCAATATTCTGACCATGACACCGATGGCCCGATCATAGATGCTTCGCCTGTTGGGCGAGAGGCGATCGCCAAGGTAGTCGGCGATGCCGGCGAGCCCGGTCTGCGCCTGAGCTACTATTTCATTCAAGGCCGGCTGGTCTAGAAGGACCCCAATTGTTGTGCCCAACCCAGGGTTCTGCCAACCAAATGCGTGGAACTGAGCTAGAGACTCAACGCTCAGCTCACAGTGCCGTCGCGAGGGCGGTATAGGTATTTCCGGCTGAAAGTGGGTTGGCGACAGGTCTTGGATCAATATGTGCGACCGATTGGACTCTGCGGAATAGACTGCATCAAAGCAGAGCACGAGCGGCGGATCGGCCATTGCCTCTGCGATCGTCACATAGGCGGACACTTCGATCATGCCCATATTCAGGGATCCCTCGATGTCAGGCAGCGCGGCCTTAAGCAGCATGTTTAAAGGCAGCAGCGGGGCGGCGTCGCTCGAATAAGTAAGATCCAGGCGGCAAATTTGCGAAAAGTGACTGGTAAAGCACTCCTTGCTGACTCTGGAGACGTGGCCTCGCTGCAGGTGCCCGTTCTCGCGGAGCCTGGTCGTCAGCCAGTTCGGTGTGATCTGATCTTCGGTTGTGATCGCTTCGGACATTTGTTAATCATAGTCCGGTGACAGACCCGTTCGTCCCGTCCATATTTTTTGTCGCTACCTCTTCGCCGCTTCGTTGATAGGCGAGCAAGTTTTTCGCTTTCAATGCGGCAATTGCGACACCGATCAGGCAGCCGATCCCGCCGCTGATCACCGACATCGGAGCTCCCACGAACCTCGCTACCACACCGGCCTCCATCTCGCCCAATTGGGGCCCGCCCATGAAGAATATCATGTTCACAGAAGTCATCCGGCCTCGGAGGTAGTTCGGCGTCACTAGCTGTCTGATCGTCATGCGCAGCACGGTACTGACGGTGTCCGACGCTCCGACTATCGCAAGCATCGCGACCGACACCCAGAACACACGCGATAACCCAAAGCCAACGGTCGCCGCGCCGTAGACCGCGATTGCCGCGACCACCGTGACGCCCTGCCGCCGGATGTTGCCGAGCCGCGCCATCACGATCGTCGCCGATACGGATCCAATGGCTGGCGATGCTTGCAATAGTCCGAAGCCCCGAGCCCCCACCCGAAGGATTGTGCCGGCAAAAATCGGCAAGAGCGCCGTCGCCGAAGCAAAAAAGGTCGCGACGAAATCCAGGGTCATTGTTTGCACGATTATTGGAGTCCGCCACACAAATCTAAGGCCCTCGACCAGCGAGCCCCAGCTCAGGCTGGCGGCTTCTGCAACACCTTCGCCGGGATTGCCGCTGGCTCGGATCATAAACAGCGCGACGAGCACTGCCAGAAACGACACAGCGTTGATGGCATAGATCAGCGCGGGCCCGTGGGCCGCAAGCAGCAGGCCCGCCAGCGCCGGGCCTATCACTGTCGATGCCTGAAACTGAGCTAAGCCGAGACTGGCGGCGTTGGGGAAGTCCTCCTCGGGCACGAGCATCGGCAGCAATGACTGGCGGGCCGGACTATCGAATGCCATGGCGGCTGAAGCCAGCGCAGTCAGCCCATAGATCGGCCATATGCTGTGCAGCCCCGACGCCGTCAGGTAGGCCAGGACACCGGCGCTGATCATCATCGATGACTGAGTTACGATCATGAGCCGCTTGCGGTCGAACACGTCAGCCACCACCCCGCCCGCCAGCGAACACAATACGATCGGAACTACTCGGACCAGTCCGACGCCTCCCAGAGCAAGAGAGGATTTGGTCAACAAGTAGATGTGCCAGTTGATGGCCGCTATCTGCATCTGGGTGCCGGTAACAGACACGAACTGCCCGAACCAGTAGAGCCTAAAATCTCTATGCCGCAACGCGGCCAGACCCTGAACAGTTTTGAGTTTTGAGTTTTCAGTTTTCAGTTCGGACAAGAGGTCCCGCCCCCACGCGCTGTCTCTACCGGAGCAGATATAAGAATTCACCTTAGCAGCTTGGGCGCCGGGTGTTCAAACCAAGGGAGTTATGAGTTTAGGGAGTTCTGAGAGTTCAGGGAGTTAAGGCTGAGGGGTTGCCCACGAAATCATTTACTGATCCTTCCTCAGCAATGTAATGAGACTACGCATCATCACTTTCAGACAGGAGCTGATTGACAGTGTTGGCCCTCGGGGCTAGAGTGATCTCGCCCCGGCGGAACGCCGGGACAGGTGAACTTCACTCTCATTTCATACTGGAGGTGAGTGATGGGCGGCCGCCCGCGACTCGGGTCCCGATTCTTGTCATAGGAGAGACAACCCAAATGCAGGATTCGACGATGAGACTATTGCGTGACCTGATTGCCATTGATTCCGTCAATCCATCACTGGTCCCTGGTGGCGCCGGCGAAACCGGCGTAGCCGCCCGTGCAGCCGACGAGATGCGCGCAATCGGATTGGACGTGGAGGTCACGGAAATAGTCCCCGGCCGGCCTAACGTCGTCGGTGTCATGGAAGGCCCGCGCCCAGGTCCGTGTTTAATGTTCTGCGGCCACCTCGACACTGTTGGAGTCACGGGAATGAAAGCCCCATTCGACCCGGTCGAGCGTGACGGACGGATCTATGGCCGCGGCTCACAGGACATGAAGGGCGGGCTCGCCGCAATGGTAGGCGCGGCGAGCCGGCTGGCTGCCTCGGGCGGAATCAAGGCGGGCCGGCTCATTCTCGCCGGAGTGGCGGACGAAGAGTACGCCAGCATAGGGGCTGAGTCCCTGGTAACCAGATGGAAAGCCGACGCCGCCGTCGTAACGGAGCCCACTGATTTGATCGTCGCCATCGGCCACAAAGGGTTCTCCTGGCTCGAAATCAGCACCCAGGGACGCGCTGCCCACGGCAGCCGCCCGCGCGATGGCCGAGATGCGATTTTGCGAATGGGCCGGGTAATGTCGCGTCTCGAGCAACTTGATCGCGATTTGCAATCGCGCACTCCAAATCCCGTACTGGGAACCGGATCGCTGCATGCATCTCTGATCGAAGGCGGCCGCGAAATGAGCACTTATCCGGACCGTTGTGTGCTCAAGATGGAGCGGCGCACCATCATAGGCGAGTCACTGGACACGGCTCTCGACGAGGTGAGATTGATTCTGGAGGAGCTAAAGAGGCAAGACACTGACTTCGAAGCTTCGGTAACCTTTATGTTCGGCCGCGAGCCCTACCAAATAGCCGAGGGCCATCAGTTGACTCACGCGATCTGCGAGGCCGTCCTGGCCACCGGTCGTGACGCGCGCCATTCCGGAATGAGCTTCTGGACAGATGCTGCAATTCTGGGCAGCGCCGGTATCCCAACAGTCATATTCGGCCCGGGCGGCGCCGGCCTCCACGGCATCGAGGAATACGTCATAGCCGAAGAAGTGCTCGCCTGCAGCGATGCCCTGGCCCACCTGGCCGCCGGCTTCTGCATCTGAGCCGAGACTGGACCGCGAGATTCTCGGTTTCGTCCTGATCGTCATTCGTCCCTGGGATGCTCGGTCAATCTCACGGGTACCGCCGCCTTGTGTCCGTCGCGGTAGATGCCCACTTGCACGACGTCGCCAGGCTTCTTGTTGTCGAGTACGTGCTCAAACTCGTCAGTGCTTCTGACGGGCTGTCCGTCGATCGAGACTATTATGTCGCCGATCTGTTGGAGGCTGGCACCTCCCCAGAACGATTCCGTTATAACTGCGCCGCGTAGGCCTGCTGCCGCGCCACCGGCTCCACGGTACACATCTCCAACAAGCATGCCTTCGGTGATAGGCAGGCCAAAGAACTGCACCATATTGCCGCTAAGCGGTATGGCCGTGACGCCAAGCCAGGGCCGAGGAACATAGCCTCTGGCAATCAGAGTTGGAATAATCTTCTTTGCCACATCCACAGGCACCGCGAACCCGATGCCTATAGACCCCTGTCCGCCGGCCGTTTGTATCATGGTATTGATGCCTATCATTTCACCGCGGTCGTTCAAGAGGGGTCCCCCTGAGTTGCCCGGATTGATAGACGCATCAGTCTGAATGGCTCCTTCTATCGTGCGCCGCGAAACAGGATCGCGGATCGGACGCTCCAAGCCGCTGATTATCCCTCGGGTCATCGTCCTCTGAAGCCCGAATGGGTTTCCTATGGCAAGCACTTTCTGTCCCACTTCCAAGCCCGTCGATGAGCCGAGTTTGATTACGGTAAATTTGTTCTTGGGTGCCTCCGCTTTGATGATCGCAAGGTCGTCGTCTCTATCGGTCCCGACGATAGTAGCTGGGTACTTGTTATTCTCGATCTGGACCTCGAGCTGCCTTGCGTTTTGGATGACGTGGTAGTTGGTCAAGATGTGACCATCGGTATCGATCACCGAACCCGAGCCAGAGCCTTCAGATGGATAAATCCCCCCGAAGACATTCCTGGCGTATCCCTTGTTTGTAACGTTCACGACTCCGGGCGAAACAGCGTGATAGATCTGAATGTTGTTTTGCTCTTCGGTCGCCACCGAGGGATCGGCGATGACCGTGGGCTCGATTGCCTCGCTAACGGTTCGGCGCTCCACGGCGGCACGTTGTACCATGGTTAGGACCAGCGCCGTGGTTACCGCCGTTAGCACTGCTAACAATACTATTTGCCTTCCTGACACCCGGTACATCTTATTCCTCCTCGTCAATCGGCCGACTTGGACCGCAGGCCCATTATTCAACCTATCACCGGCTAATTTGGCTGTCAAACAGGTTGAAACTGGGACGTTGCAACGGGGAAGCGAGTGTGAGTTTCGCAACATCAGCAACAATGCTTACGGTCCACGGTGGATATCTTCTTTTAAGTTTTAAGGGGCAATACACTGGCGCCATTGGGACTGGCTCTTTCGTACTCTTTCGAGCACGTGGCCTGTATTCTATCGGTACGGCCGGACACTATCCGGCTGCATCGCGGTAATCCACTCTCGGCTCTACGCTATGGCGTAAATGACCGCGCGGACCGAGTTGAGGTGCATTTGTCTCGGAATTCGAGCCCTACTGTACTCGTCGTGATCCACCAGGAGAAAACAGGGACAGACATGAGGGCATAGCGATTGCACTCAGAACGCAGAGCCGATTCCGTGGCCGAGGTAAAACCAATGAGTATGCGAGAGCTTATCCTTCACAAGCACTACTGGAGCATCCCGCACGGCCGTCAGGCTGACAACAAGATAATTCAGATCTGTTACGATTGTGGGAAGGAACGAGAGTCGCCGATAAATCTCGGCTTGCGAGCGCCGGTTCAGCAGCCCAGCCGGCCTCAAAGCAGCCCGGGAACTGTTGAGCCCGCGACGCAGCCGGCGCCGGATGAGCGGCATGGGACTCATTGGGATCTGCTACGCGGCTTCGGCAAGAGGCTGTACTGGAAAAAGAAACTGGTCAGCAGCTAGTTTAAGGTCAACGAAAACTGGGATGAAGCGACTCCGTTCGAATTGACCACCACAACTAGATGTGTCCCACCCGCGAGGGAAACGCCCTTACAGAGTATTGCTGCGTCGCTTTGGACTACTATACTTACCGTCGAGCCGTCAACCGTGAGTGTCGCCCCGGAATCAAAGTGAGCGCCTCGTACGAGCAGTTTCCCGCCTGCCGCCTTATACCTTGCTCCGGTAATCTGCGGTACCGAGTCCGTACCGACTACTAAAAGCTGTAATGTCTTTGGCGCCACTTGAGATGCCGCATCTGAGACCGATATTGTAATACCAAACGTACCGGTCACCGATGGAGTGCCGGACAGCACGCCGGCCCCGGCATCCAAGCTCAAACCATCCGGTAACTGACCGCTCGTCACGGCCCACCGATAGGGCGGCATCCCCCCGGCCCCGAGCAGTTGTTGCGAGTACGGAATCCCTTTGATCCCAGGTCTCAGAGCCGCCGTAGCGACCGTTAGCGCAGCCTCGTTGATTGTGACCGACACAGCTTTCTGCGCCGCGTGCGAGGATGAGTCAATCACCTGAACCGAGAAGGTGAAAGTACCGGCTACCAGCGGGATGCCGCTGATGACTCCAGCCTGGCTGAACGACAGACCTGGTGGCAACAGTCCCTTAAGAGGAGTGATAGTCCAGGAATACGGCCCCGCCTCGCCAGACGCTGTAAGAGCTAGTGAGTAAGGAGCGCCGATCACCCCGGGCGTGAGGGTAGCATTGTTCGCGATCTGCAGGACGCCCGATGAACCGGGGTAAAGAAAGATGATGCCGTTGATGTCGTCGGTCCGAATTGAAGCGCAGCGGCCGTCGAAATGGGCAGAAAAAAACATCGTCGCGTCTTGTTCCTCAGCAGTGGGAAGGCCGGGGTCTCCCGGTTGCCATGAATGACCCAGCCCGAGAGTGTGCCCCATTTCGTGAGTCACGATCTCACGAAGGTTGCAATCGCTGGGCAGAGCGCACACCACGTAAGGATTGAACGAAATGAAAGCCCCTTTAATCTTGAAGACGTCGAAATCGCCTATGGTTTGTTTTATTGAATAGTCAGCAAAGAAACCGCCAAGGGCGAGGACTCCCTGGCAAAACGGTTCCGGTGAATTCCGGCTGTCGCAATTGTCGAAGTATATGGTTGACGTGGTCGGAGTCAGGCACATATCAGTCGTACCGGCGAGGGTCACTCTAAGCAGCGACCCGTTTACGGTTGACCAGGCATTCATTGCCGCTACGACATCATCAGCGACTTGCGGAGTGGGTTGTTGGTCCGGGTTCAGCATATAGGTCACCGGTTGTCCGCTATCCGGCTCAAACCATCTTCCGCGGAACGGGTGCAGAGTAAATTCCGGCTCGATGCCCTGTCCGCGCCGGCCCGGCATATACTCGGGCGGCCTCGGCTTCAGTGGAGTGCCGGCGTAATACCGGGCCGCGAATTCCTCACATAGCTGCTCGTTTGCCGACAGCGTCTTCCTGATCATGCGTCGATATCCAGAAAGCTCCAGTCGATCAGTGACTGTGCCCGCGGGCCGCGGACCTGCTACGTCGACTCCGAGTCCGGCCCCGCGGGTGACGATCGAGCGGCTGGTCGCGGGATCCCGCGTGATCGAGAATTTCCCGAGGAACATCTGATAAACCCGAAGGCTTCCGTCCGGCCAGCTGTCGAGGTAAAGCAGAACGCGCTCTCCACGGGCAAATTCGGGCGTTCCAAAGACTATGCTGCCCGTATCCCCGTCTCTGCCGCCAGGTTCTCTCAAGACTACTTCCGCGCCAGGCAGGTCGCCCTTCAATACTTCGTCCACTTTGAGGCGCACATAGGTGTTGATGTCGCTGTGATCTGCATTGAAGCTGCTCGAGAGGGACAGCACTCTGGCTATGATAATGATCCGAGCGCCCGCAACCAGGCCCGCGTCAGATGGCATGATCACTGTCGTTGCAAAACCGGAATCTACGTAGCCAACCGTCAGGACGCAAAGAAGAAAACCCCGAACTACAATTCGCCTCATAACTGCTTTCATTAGCCAAATCCAGCCTTGGCTCGGCTGAGTACCATCTGTCAAGTTACCGGGCAAACGACGCCAAGATGATTTGGCTTCGATAAGGACCCGATCCGCTTCAAAGGGCTCGAACGGACACGGGCACCAGATAAAAATGCAACGCGTTGAGGATACATTAATAATTGAGGTCAGACAATGATGCCGCGGTCCGGCCTCATGTAATTGGCACCGTCTAAGCACTTAAGGGCAGCGTCTGGGCCGACTTTCTGTTCCTCTCGACACACTTCCCACTGTTGACGGTCGTAATCTAGCAGTTACGGATTCCAGGAGGATGCAGATGCAAATCGGGCGGGGGGACGAGGCGATGAATTGATCGCCTTGAGACTGCTAAGAATTAGGCCTGTGAGCCAGCGCTTCAACTCCTCGCTCTGCGAGTTGGCGTTCGAGATCAGCGGCTAAAAACGGTTGCGCTCGTGTCTCTCCTCTCAACATTGCATCCATGTGACAAAGCGTGAGTCCCCTGACAAACAAGTAAGCCTGTTCTCCCGAACAAAGAGGCCGGCACCCAAAGAGAATCGGAAATCGAGGTTAGCGAATAGACGGCCGGAGCATTCACGTCTTATCGGCGAACTCGGCTTCGCGGATTTCAAATTCTCCATCGGCAATCGCGGTGTCGACAATAAACGAGTGCCGCTCGGCGCGAGCCGCCGACATTACGTCGGATTCCGCCGCTTTGAATTTTTCGATCGTCGCCTGATTGCCCGCAATCGTGAGTTTCAGAATTGCTCGCCCGATCGATACCCCGGATTCGCTCTTGCGCTTGTTTATCTGGTTCCAGCAGGCGACGGCAACGTCGAATATTTCGGGATCTCCGAGAACGCCGATTTCCTCGAACTCCTTGTCCTCTGGCCAGGGCCGCCCATGAATACTGGCCGCGCCGGTTTCCTTCGCAAAGGCCCACGACCAGACCTCTTCGGTAATGTAAGGTAGAAAAGGGGCAAACAGCCTGAGCAGCACGTTCAGGCCCAGACGCAGGCTCACCACGGCTGAGCCGCGGCCATCGAGGTCCTCGTCGGATCTGGCACGCGCCTTAACGAGTTCGAGAAACGTGTCAGTAAAGTTGTTCCAGAAGAACTGCTCTGTTTTTCCAAGAGCCGCTGCATATTCGAAATCCTCGAATGATTCAGTCGTCTCGTGTACGAGTCCCCTTAGCTTCGCGAGAAAAGCGAGATCGAGAGCCCTTGTTATCGGGGTTGCGTCCGCGGTCTGCGACAAGACAAATTTACTGGCATTAAAGATCTTGGTCACCAGCCGCCGCCCGATCTTGATCAAGTTATCGTCGAAAAGGGTGTCGGAGCCCAGTCGGGCGCTTGCCGACCAATAGCGGACGGCGTCTACTCCATACTGGTCCAGCAAGTCCATCGGCGTCACAACCGCAGCCTTTGCCTTCTTGGTCTCCCCGGGCTTGGACTTGGATATCTTCTTGCGATCGGGATCCAGCACCCATCCAGAGATCACGACATGCTTCCACGGGATCGTGGCTTCATGCAGCATTGCCTTAGCTATCGTATAAAAAGCCCAGGTCCGGATTATTTCGTGGCTCTGCGGGCGCATCTCGGCCGGAAACAGCCTGGCATGCCGTCCTGAATCCAGGGCCCACCGCGACCCGATCTGCGGGCTCATCGAACTCGTAAACCAGGTATCGAACACATCCGCTTCGCCTGTAAATCCGCCCGGTTGGTTGCGCTGATCCTCGTCGTATCCGGGTGGAAGCGCCTGCATTGGATCTACGGGCAACATCTCCGCCGGCGCCAGGATCGGATGATCTCTGTCGGGAATCCCCTGTGCGTCCAACCGATACCACAACGGGAACGCAACCCCAAAGTATCGCTGCCGGCTGATGCACCAATCGAACTGCAGGTTCTCGGTCCAGTTGCGGTATCTCATACGCATGAAATCGGGATGCCATTTAATGCGGTCGCCCATCTCGATGAGCCGGTCTTTTTTATCCATCAATCGCACGAACCACTGGCGGGTGGGTATAAATTCGAGCGGCCGCTCGCCCTTTTCGTAGAACTTCACCGAGTGTTCGATCGGCTTTGGCGACTCGACCAGCGGCGGCAGGCTGCCTTCGGCGGCGCCTTCAGCCAGGCCCAGCAATTCCACAATCGTCTTTTGTGCCGCTTTAACCGTCTTCCCGACAAGTTGCTCATAGAACCGGTTCGCGCCCTCGGGCTCTTGTGACTGCCAACCCTGGGACCCGAACTTCACCGGGAGCAATCTTCCATTCCAGCCCAGGATTTGCCTGAGCGGCAATTTCTTCTCTCGCCACCATTCCACATCCGTGGCATCGCCAAACGTGCACACCATCAGAATGCCGGTCCCTTTTTCAGGATCGACAAGCTCGCTCTGGAATATCGGAACCTGTACACGGAACAACGGTGTGATCGCACTCTTCCCGAAGAGATTCCGGTACCGAGCGTCGTCAGGATGGGCCGCCACCCCAACGCAGGCCGGCAGCAACTCGGGCCTCGTCGTCGCTATAACGAACGAATCGCCGCCGTCGACGCCGAATCTCAAATTATAAAACGCGCCCGGCAGCTTTCGATCCTCCACTTCGGCCTGAGCCACGGCAGTTTGAAAATCCACGTCCCACATAGTCGGCGCATCTACATTGTAGATGTGGCCCTTCTCGTAGAGGTCGATAAAGCTCCGTTGTGCGATCGTGCGGCTCACATCGTCGATGGTCGAATACTCCTGGCGCCAATCGACTGACAGGCCGGTCCTTTGCCAGAGCGCTTTGAATGCTTTTTCGTCTTCGCCCGTCAATTGCAGGCACAGCTCGATGAAATTCTGCCTCGAAACAAGTCTAGCCGGATTCTTGCTCTCTTTCTCGGTCGCGGCTGTCAGGATCAGGCCAGGCTCATACGGCACGTGCGGGTCGCATCGAACATTGAAATACTTTTGTACTCGCCGCTCGGTTGGCAAGCCGTTGTCGTCCCACCCCATCGGGTAGAATATGTTGAGGCCGCGCATCCGCTTGTACCGCACGATCAGGTCCGCCTGGGTATAACTAAAGACGTGTCCTACGTGCAGCGAGCCGGATACGGTTGGCGGCGGCGTATCTACAACAAAGGTACGCTCACGACTCTCGACGGGGTCGTAATGATAAATCCCGCTCTCCGACCAGAGGCGATCCCATTCGCCCTCGGCCTTTGGACTATCGAAGTGCGCCGGCAACTCGGCGGGATCGATCGTTACCAGCTTCTCTTTCCCTGCGCTCACGATGCTCTCCTCTGGCCAACCTTATCGAAATTATCCGAAACAAGTACTCTTACCATTTCTGTGTCGCGGCGCGCAATAGTGGCGACTGAAAAGGCACCATCGCCGTTATGCCTCTCACCAAAACCAGGACAATAACAGTGCCTATAACCGCTCGACGGAGACTATTACTATTGTTGCCTCTTGCGCTTCGAATCCAACAGCCGGGTGGCGAGCGGCGCCGCCTCCGGATTGGATAGCAGGGTAGGCTCAGCATTTGCGGTAGCGGGGTTTTCGGCGGCCGGACTTGCTGAATACTCGGCGCGCTCGCTCTCCTGCAATCGACCCTTGTGTTCCGGAGCGGCCTGGTGCCCGGCGGCCCGCGTCGCCCCGACGCCATCTCTCGACGCTTTGCTATCTCGACCAGACTGCCTCAGCCGCACACGCAGCCTCGAAGTCTTCAATCTGGTCATACCCTCCGTAGCGAGTTCGGCTCTCCCCAAGGCTGAGCGCTGTGTCGCTCGCTGGATACTCAAAGCCATCAGGACCCTCGCTCTGCCGCGTAAGCGCCGCATGTCCTCCCAGGTAATCGAC
>Ga0207155_1191_pt2 | contig 12601 bp, 11 predicted proteins | sample Alteio_BWMinHeat_26_FD_153515 | JGI IMG/M metagenome (GOLD analysis project Ga0207155, IMG submission 153515) | Enriched cells from forest soil in Barre Woods Harvard Forest LTER site, Petersham, Massachusetts, United States -... | ecosystem: Environmental > Terrestrial > Soil > Temperate forest >... | reverse complement strand
GCAATTAAAAAAGTTTTTGCTGATTATATTGCAGGATCAAAAACCGGGTCGACTATATTATGGTGGGGCAAGGGCTTGCGGGTTCCTGTTTGGCGCTTCAACTTATCAGACATGGAAAAAAGCAGGCACGCATCATTCCCGGCACAATCCAAATTGAAAAAGGTGTTTTGAAAGTCAAATCAAATTTCACTATTCCCCTCGCTGATCACGATATAAAAGTACCTCAGGTTGTTACTGAAAAAATCGCAACGGAAATCATCGTGAAGATGAATGTAGCGATGACTCAAAAATAATTTCAGCTAAGGAATGTAGGCGTCTGACACCTCAAAGTTGTCTTGACACCTTGCTACGATTACTCCTTATCCAGGAATGGATAACGATAATCCGTTGGCGTTACAAAAGTTTCCTTGATCGTTCTCATAGATACCCAGCGCATCAGGTTTGCTTTTGCTCCTGCCTTGTCATTGGTGCCACTCCCTCTTGCTCCACCAAACGGTTGCTGACCGACCACTGCCCCTGTTGGTTTATCGTTGATATAAAAATTACCTGCGCTGTTGGTTAATTTTTTTGTTGCCAATTCAACAGCATAACGGTCACGTGCTAGAACCGCGCCCGTAAGTGCATACGGAGAAGTTTGATCTACCAATTCCAATGTTTGTTCAAAATTCTCAGCATGGTAAACGTAAACTGTAAGCACTGGCCCAAAAATTTCTTCGCACATAGTAAGCGAAGAAGCATCTTTTGTAGCGATCACGGTTGGCTCAACAAAGTATCCTTTAGATTTATCGTACTTGCCTCCGGCTACAATTTCGTTCAGCGGATTTTGTCTTGCTTTCTCAATGTATCCGGTAATAGAATCAAACGCCTTTTCATCAATAACAGCATTTACAAAATTTCCAAAATCCTCTACACCACCCATCTTAATGCTCTTCAAATCGGCAATCATGTTGTTCTTTACTTCATCCCACAAATTGGAGGGAATATAAGCGCGAGAGGCCGCAGAACATTTTTGACCCTGGTATTCAAACGCACCACGAACCAATGCCGTGGAAATTTCTCTTGGATCCGCGCTCTTATGTGCAATCACAAAATCTTTTCCGCCTGTCTCGCCTACAATGCGAGGGTAGGATTTGTATTTGCTAATATTTTCACCAATCGTTTTCCACATGCCGTTGAATACACCTGTGCTTCCCGTGAATTGAATGCCACCAAAATCTTTGTGGCTAAAAATCACATCGGCAGCATCAGGGCCGCTCACATAAATCAAATTGATTACACCATCAGGCAGGCCCGCTTCTTTCAAAACTTGCATGATCACATTGGCAGCGTAAATCTGTGTGTTGCTTGGCTTCCAAACTACCGTATTCCCCATCATAGCCATACTCGTGGGCAAGTTGCCAGCAATCGCAGTAAAATTAAAAGGAGTGAGTGCAAACGTAAATCCTTCCAGCGGGCGATATTCAATCCTGTTCCAAACGCCGGGTGATGAAATGGGTTGGTCATTATAAATCTCGCTCATGAACGAAACATTGAAACGAAGAAAATCAATCAACTCGCAAGCAGAATCGATTTCCGCTTGAAACGGGCTCTTCGATTGGCCCAACATTGTTGCTGCATTGATTTTATAACGATAAGGACCGGCCAATAAATCTGCAGCTTTCAAAAATATGCTCGCACGATTTTCCCAACTTAAATTTTCCCAAAGTTCTTTAGCGGCCATGGCTGCATTGATTGCTTGTGTTACATGGCTTTTGTCACCTTGATGAAAGTATCCTAAAGTATGCTTGTGGTCGTGAGGCGGAGATAATTTTTTCTTGTTTCCAGAACGTACTTCTTCTGCACCAATATACATGGGAATATCCAACTCCTGGGCACGGGCTTCTTCAATGGCTTTTTTTAACAACGCTCTTTCTTTTGTGCCGGGAGCATACGATAGAACTGTTTCGTTTTTGGGTATGGGAACTTTGAAAAATCCGTTGGACATGGTCGTTTATTTTTTTGAAGGTTCGACAAATTAAGGATTCAAAATTAACAAAATACCACTCATAGAAAGTTCATCAGTTCCCTTAAAGTTGAAATTTCAAAGTTGACTGACGATTGATGCCCGATTCCGCTGGGATTATAAAAGACTGAATCAATGGATGCATTTTTTGCGCCCGCAATATCTGTTAGAAGGTTATCTCCTATCATGATGGTTTCATGAGCTTTCACATTATTTTCATTCAATGCAAATTCAAAAATCTCCTTTGATGGTTTTTTGTGGCCAGCTCGTGCGGATGTCACTACATCTTTAAAATAATGGTGGATGCCTGACGACATCAACTTTGTTGACTGTATCTCGTCAAAACCATTCGTTACAATCACCAGCGGATATTTTGGAAGAAGATAGTCGAGTGTTTCTTTGCAGCCATCCATCAAGTTTTTCTTTTTAGGAGAATGCTGCAAGTATTCATCCGAAAATCTCAATGACATTTCATAGTCATCCACACCAAGCTCCTTCAAAATTTTATGAAAGCGCTCGTTGCGAATAACATCGCGATGAATCAACCCACGATCATACAAATCCCACAACTCATTATTGATGGTATAAAAAGTTTTATACAAATCGGAGTCGCTTAAGATTCCTTTCTTTTTCAAATCGAACTGCAGATAAAGTTCGGACAAAGCTTCGCGCGAGTTGGTTTCGTAATCCCACAAGGTATGGTCAAGATCGAATAAGATACACTTGTAACTTTTCATTTTAAGATTACTGTTCAATTGGTTGTCTAGTTTATAGGGCACAGAGAAATACACACATAGATTGGATAATATAAAATCAATGTGATCAATGTTTCTATGTGGTTCAAATTAAAGGGCATGATTATTATTCACAATTGATTATTAACGCCTGCCTGTCCGGCAGGCAGGGATAACTTTTTATACATGCCCAAGTGGCTTCATCTTTAATTTATTGAGTGTCAACTCCCGGTTGGTGTACATCGTTTGAAAAATCTGCTGGTCTTTTTGTAGCACCGGGTCACGTCTTAGAAACTGCAGGATTTGTTGTGTGATGTCGAACACTTCGTCTTTGATTTGATAAAACATCCATTGGTTGAATTTGCGAGAAGTGAGGATGTCGGAATTTTTAAGGTAAATGAGATGACGTGAAGTTTTGGTTTGTGTGAATTCTAAAATATTTTCCAAGTCGGTGATGCACATTTCACCGTTGGTCATAATCAGATGCAAAATGCGAAGTCGCGATGTGTCGCTGCAGGCCAAAAAAATCTGCGCACCGAGATCAATATTGAAATGTTTTAAGCGCATGGCGGCAAATTACGAAAAGTTTAAAAGTCCGCTGAATAACTCAATTCCATTAAAACTAATTGCATTCGAAATTCATCGTAAACTTTATTGACTCCTGATTAGTTTACCTCTTATAAAAGCATGGTTAAATTTTTAGGCTCGTATCAATCGAATCCTTACTTTTGTCGGTTACAACGATTGCCCGTGAAAAAGAACACTTTACTCTTGCTATTTTTTGCCCTTTTCCTGCTTATTTCTGGTCAGGAAGCCTCTGCTCAAAACCGCAGGCGTGTTATTCAACTTTCCGGTATTGTCACTGATACTACAGGAGCATTTCTGCCAGGTGTGAATTTTTATGTACCCAAAGCGGGGCGTGGAACTACCTCCCTTAATAATGGATTTTTTTCACTCCCGTTGTTGATTGGTGACACAGTGCTCATCAGCTCCGTAGGTTACAGGCGACAAACTTATGTAGTGCCACAAGACGCTAAAGAATTCACTTCCGTAATTTTTGAGATGAGTCCGGATATTACTTTTCTAAAAGAAGTGGTGGTAACTATGCCTACTGAAGAATTATTTAAAGAGGCGATACTGGCGTTGAATGTGCCATTGGACAATACGGGCATAGACGAAAAAAATCTGAATGCGGAGCTGCTCGCATTAATGGTGCGCACCACACCAATGGATGGTAATGCCAACTACAAGTATTATATCAATCAATACTCCAACTCCATGGGTGATAAATTTCACCCGCTCTACAATCCATTCCTCAACCCGCTCAACTGGGCTAAGTTTATAAAAGACTTAAAGAAGAAGAAACGGGAACAGGATAAAGAGACACAAAAGAAGTACGATTAACTTTTAACGCTATAAAACAAAAAGCCCGATTGACAACTCAACCGGGCTTTTCATTTTGTGGGAAAATAAAATGTTTCGCGCGAAGCATTTTCTCAATATATTCTAGATCGCTAAAAATTGTTTTGCGCTGTTTATTCTACACAGTCGCAAGTATTAATTGGCTTTGTTCCTCAAAAGAACTTCCAAAATTTCAGGTTTCTTTTCGCGGCTCATCGGAATATTCTTTCCAGTTATCACTAAATCATTTCCATCAATAGAGGTAATAGCCTTGATAGCCACGATGTAAGATTTGTGCACGCGAATAAATTCATTGGATGGTAATTTTCCTTCCAGGTCTTTCATGCGTATGAGCGTGATGATTTTTTTTGCAACTGTATGAATCACTACGTAATTCTCCATGCCCTCAACAAACAAAACTTCGTCAAAGATTATCTTCTCATAGCGCTGATCGCACTTCACAAAGAAAAATCGCTCTGTAGAAGGTTGTACTCCCTTGTTCCTTAAAAGAAAAAACTCCCGAGACTTATTCATAGCCTTTAGCAAGCGTTCCAATGGAAAAGGTTTCACCAGATAATCGAGAACATCCAGTTCATATCCCAGCAAAGCAAAATTGGGATAAGCTGTAGTGAAAATTACCAGAGGTGGGTTTTTAAATGACTTGATAAATTCGATACCAGTCATCTTGGGCATTTGAATGTCGAGCAACATTAAATCGACCACCCCGGAAGCAAGATATTCATTGGCTTGCAGGGCGTTTTCACAAACACCCACCACTTCAGCAAAATCAATTTCCTTGAGATAAGTTAGTAGTCCCTCACGGGCGAGCGGTTCATCTTCCACTACCAATGTTTTGATTTTTTCGTTCATGCTATGTCCAAAGATAACATGACTTTATATGTGCCCGGTCTCTCCAAAATTTCAAGTTGATGTTTATTGGGGTAAATCAATTCCAGTCTTCGCGTCACATTCTTGTGGCCAATGCCCCCTACCTCCGAACGAACAAGATTATCAGTCGTGTTGAAAAAATGAGCGTGGAAGCGATTTTCTTCACGCCATAATTTTATGATGATCTTATTTTCGCTGCTGGAAAAACCTGAAACGTATTTGAAAGCATTTTCAAGAAACGGGATTAACATAAAAGGAGCAACTTGAAACCCTTGCAGTTCGCTGGAGGCCAAGAGATCGACTTTTATCTTGTCTCCCTTTCGTATTTTTTCTAGTGCAACAAAATTATTTAAGTATTCAACTTCTTTCTCAATCGCAATTTTCTCATCACTACAATCATAAAGCTGAAAGCGGAGCAAATCCGAAAGTTTGATCAACGTGGCTGCGGCAGCATCAGCATCTTTTTTAATTAAAAAGTAAACGCTATTGATGGCATTAAAAAGAAAATGCGGATTCACTTGTGCCTTGAGGTACTGCAATTCTGATTCTATCCGCTGCTTCTCAGCGTCTTGCGCTTTGCGATCGCCCTTTATTTTATCCACCAATAATTTAAAAGCACTCAATCCACCCACCATAGTGCCAATGGTAAGCAGAGCAATAAGGTATAAGAATAATTTATTCTCGAACTGCGGAGAATATTCACGAAATAAAAAATAAATGCATACTGCAAGCCCCAGCGAAAAGAGCAAAATGACAGCGGTAAAACTCAACGCGAACTTGGCATACTTCCTCGTATGCAGATACATTGGCATGAGATAGTATGCCACGATATAAAAAGTAGTAGCATTGAAAAAGAAATAAACTGAAATCACGCCAAGCAAATACCACGGGTTAGTGTAAAGGTCTTTGTACAGCACAAAGAAAAAAGCATAGTAGAGCGTCCACACCAGTACGTGATGAGCTTTGAACTTGTAGAGCTTTTGCCAAATAGAAATTGACGAGTTCATTTTTCAAAAGTAACTATTACTTACAGAAAAGAAATGACTCGTTGACCAACAGCGATAGTTCGTTGACGAACTGCAAAGACTGCTATTTTTTAAAAGAAGTTGCGATTTAATCGCTAAAAGTTGCATCTCATCAAGAGATCAGTACAGATGGTCAATTTAGAAAATCATAAACGCAGTCGTTCCGTTCATTCGAACAAAACTAAAACTTTATGAAATATAAATCCCTGTTCATTTTCCTGTTTGCCCTTGTTTCTCAAGTAGAGGCACAACAATTCTTCACAGCCGAAGTAAAAGGTCATGGCAAGCCGATGATCCTCATACACGGACTTTATTGCAACGGTGATGTGTGGAAAGAAACGATAGAACACTATCAAAAAAAATATGAGTGCCACATCATCACACTTGCAGGCTTTGGCGGCAACGAACCAAAACTGAGCGATCATTTTTTGGAAATGGTAAAAGACGATGTGATAGCTTATGCGCGCAAACTCAAAAAGCCGGTACTTGTTGGTCATAGCATGGGCGGTTTTATTTCTTTTTGGGCAGCCGCCAGCGCGCCTGGAGTTTTCGAAAAGGTAATTGCTGTTGATGGACTTCCCTTCCTACCTGATGTTATCCAACCCGGTTCAACAATAGAGACTACTAAACCCATGGCTACTTCAATAAAAGCCGCCATGGAAAATCAAACTCCGGCGCAAATTGAAGCGGGGCAAAAACAATATCTTCCTACGATGATCACAAGCCAAGAGCGTGTCGAACAAGTAGCAAAAATTGCAATGAAAGCTGATCCTAAAACGCAAGCCGAAGTGATGTATGAACTTTACACGATCGATTTACGCAAGACAGTTGCATCGATTGATTGCCCGGTGATGCTTATGGGCGCGTGGGTTGCTTATAAACAATATGGTGTAACGCATGAAAGCACGTTGAAAAATTATGAAGCGCAAGTCGCGGGTATTAAAAATTGCAGCGTGCAAATCAATGATACCGCCAGACATTTTATTTTCTACGACGATCCTGCTTGGTTCTTTGAAAAGATGGATGGTTTCCTGAAATAATTAAAACATAAAAACAAAAAGCCCCCCGAGTTGTGAGTTCAACCGGGAGGCTCTTTTTTTGCGTAGCGCTTACTGCTTCGCGCCAAGCATCTCTAATTCATTCACGTTGATCTCGGTGATGTAGCGTTTCTCACCTTTATCGGTTTCGTACACACGGTGAACGAGTTTTCCTTCTACGGCCACTTCACTTCCCTTCTTCAGGTATTTGCCTGCAACGTCTGCAAGCTTTCCCCAGATCACGAGGTTGTGCCACTGTGTGTCCTCTACTTTTTCGCCTTTCTGATTTTTGTATGAATCTGAAGTGGCGATAGAGAAGGCAGCTTTCTTTTTGTCGCCAAAAGTCTTCACTTCCGGATCTTTGCCAAGGCGGCCGATGAGTTTCACGCTGTTTCTTAAACTTTTCATAATAGTAAAAATTAAATTGTTAATAATTGATTTACGATGTTGTGTCAACCAGTTTTGTTTGTGATTGACGATGCAAAGGTGTGAGGCTCGGAAAGGGCGATTTGCATATTAATCGACTACTTACGATTATATGTGTTTGTAAACGTTTACTGACGAGTAAAGTTCTGGTTTCAGAACAAAATCAAAGTTTTATATTTTTTGTAGCGACATTAAAGTCTTTAACCAATAGATTTTCGTTGGTCAGTATTTTATGGAGGGCCAACCCTATTGCTACAAACAGAAATGAGGATGGGAGGAGGCAGAACAGACGGGTGGAGTTTAAGATCGTAAAAAAGTGAGGTTGCCGGTTCTTGGTAAGCACGCGTTGCAAACGCACGCTAACTGAAAGAGACGCTTGCGCTAGTTGAGTGGCCTGGTCAATTAAACTCTTTAATCCGTTGCCGAAATTCCGCTTCACTTAGAGTTTCTAACGTGAGATGTTCATTTTGATTTTTACTTACAGTAATATTCTTGCTAGCATACAAAACCTGGTCTCCAGATTTGGCAAAGGCCACCAGTGTAACATCTTCGCCTGTGGGAATATTGTAAAACATAAACTCACTTTTTTTATTCGTGATGTTCAATACGGAATTGAATTTTTTAAAAACCAGGCACACGCTGGCATCAGGCGTTCCGGTCAGTCCAACCTTGAGGTTAGACCGGTGGCGCTCATTCAAGCCTATGAAACGGTCCACATTGGTCCAACCCATTTTAGAATTTTTGAAAATATATTTGTCCAATGATTGTTTGTTTTCATTGAAGGTGGAATCCTTGATGCCTTCAGGCTCCCAGTTTTGCCCGGAGGAGTTACCGGTAAATAATTGCATGTCTTCTTTTTTCTTTTCAGCTGGGTACTGAATTTCATAAGCGCTTCCCGGCTTCAAAAAAACAGTACTCGAATCTTTTGTCGTTATGTTTACCCGGGCCATACCGCCAGACTCTAATAATTTTCCATCGGAACTAGTTTGCACATTATGGGTAATCATATCCGCTTTGTTGTAAACTTCCTCCAGGTTTACCGTTACCTCCCCGGTCACCGGGTTCCCATTTTTATCAACCAGCGAATTTCCCGGGAAAGTTATAATCGTGCCTTTATCTCCCGTTATGGTCAACTCTTTATTGGGTGATAACGTGTGGCTTTGAGTTTGTACGAGCGCATTGTTTTTAATGATTTCAGTTGACGGGGGATCATTGGTATTCCTGACCGTATCTTTTTCAATGGTTATTTCTAGCTGAGTGTTTTTTACTTCTGTCACCTCGGCAATTGTCCTTTCTATAGGGAGAGGTTGGTGGATAATGGAATCTTTCTTTACCGGTGTAGAGATAGGGATAAGCGTTGTTTGCGTGTTTTCTTTTGCTAAAAGAACCGGTTGATTGGTTGTGCTATCCTGTGTAGGAACTACTGTTGGATTCTTGCTTTCTCCAATACTGTTAGCAGAGCCTGTTGGAATAGTTGGTTGGGTGGGAGTAAAGTTGTTGACGGGAGTGGGTTCATTATTGACCTGAACAACGTTGTGCTTTACTGTATTATTGGATAGGGTATCGGTGTTGCTAATTTCTGTTTTGGGTATCACTTCTTGCGCTGCGGTAACCGGTTGATTGGTTGTGCTACCCTGTGTAGGGACTACTGTTGGATTCTTGCTTTCTCCAATACTGTTAGCAGAGTTTGTTGAAGCGGTTGGTTGGGTAGGTGCAAAGTTGTTGACGGGAGTGGGTTCATTATTGACCTGAACATCATTGTGCTTCACTGTATTATTGGATATAGTATCGGTGTTACTAATTTTTGGTTGGAGTATCACTTCTTGTGCTGCCGTAAAGGGTTGATTGGTTGTGCTATCCTGTGTAGGGACTGGATTCTTGATTTCTCCAATACTGTTAACAGAGTTTGTTGAAGCGGTTGGTTGAGTAGGTGCAAAGTTGTTGACGGGAGTGGGTTCATTATTGACCTGAACATCATTTTGCTTTACTGTATTGGATATTGTATCGGTGTTGCTAATTTCTGTTTTGGGTATCGCGTCTTGTTCTGTCGTTTGTGGGGTCGTGGTTACAGGAGTAATCATGGTGGTTGTGTTCTTCCGACTTACTTCCTGAATTTGAACCGTGGGCTCAACCGATAAGGGTTGAGTGGAAGTTAGATTGAAAGTTACCGGATGGGCATCCGTTTGAATTTTGTCTGTGAGATTCCTGACGGTGTCTGGTTGTTGAGTTTTTTCAGTGGCCAGAGAATTTGTTTTCTGTTGTTCGATTACCGTTCCGGTTGGAGTAGATGTTACCAGTTGATTTTGAGTTACGTCATTTTTTATTTTTTCCTGTTTAATGCTCGGATCCGGATGTGGTTCAATTTCTGGTTTGTCAGTTATGGAATCAGTTTTAACCGAAGACTTTACTATCTGAATCGGGGTATCTTTTATTGACTCGACTTCCTTTTGTTTGATATTGGTATCCTGTTGCAGATCGTTCGTTTCGCGTTTGTCTGTTGTTACCTCAGGGTTCTGCTGACTTGGTGTTGACTGCACGTTTGTTTCCTGTACACGCTCTTTTTCAGGCTCCTTAATTTTTTTTGAAGTGGTCTCTTCTTGTGAGATGACCATGATATGATCATCGCTCGCACATTCGTCATACCGGATCAGCATTTCAACACGCCTGTTCTTTCGTTTTCCTTCACCGGTGGCATTGGAGGCGATCGGTTTACTTTCTCCAAAGTAGGATGAATTGATTTTACTGAAGGGAACATTCCGGTTCAGCAGGTAACGCTCTACAATGTCGGCTCTTTCTTTCGAAAGGTTTATGTTAAGGGTTTCGGTTCCATCACTATCGGTATGACCGGCCAGTTCAATCCTAACAAGGTGAAAGTTTCTCAGCTTTTCAAGTTCATCCAGGATCACTTGCAGCGAAGATGTTGTCAGTTCATGTTTGCCGGAGTTGAAGTAAAGCACCTTCCTCTCGGTCTGGTGGATAATAGACGAACAAGGCAATTCCGAGGATGTCACCTGGTCTGTGTCAGCATTCGCGACTTCGTTCGATGGTTGCTTCACGCTGGTAGAAACGGTTAGCATGATTTCAACGCGCCTGTTTTTTTGTTTGCCCTCGGTTGTAGCATTGGAAGCTATTGGCCTTGTTTTAGCATAATAGTATTCGCGGATTTTATTTTGAGATACACCTCTTTCAATAAGATAACGTTGCACCATTCCAACCCGCTCGCATGATAGTTTCATGTTGAAGCTATCGCTACCATCACTGTCTGTATGCCCAGAAAGACTGATCTCCACTATTTTCTCCAAACTCGTTCTTTGCAACAGAAGGTCTACAGTTTTTCGCGATTCTTCAGTTAGGCTATGCCTGGCATATTCAAAATAGAGAATTTCCTTTTCTTGCGACTGCGCGAAGCAATTACCAATGACCAACGACAACAGGAAAACGTGGATTCTTAACATATACTCAAAAGAGTAATTTGGAGAAGGCCGGTAATTAAAAGTCGGAATAATCTAAAAGGAATGTACGAAGACACATGAATCACCCACAGATTTAAATTATTTATGCAAAGAACGAATGGTTTATGAGGCTGCCGTCAACATTCAAATGTGAATTAATGCGGATGTAAGTTTTGTAATAGTTCCCGTCAATATCACCCAAGCAGGAATAATCACCGACCGCAACCTAACTACCAGCTAAAGCCGCTTACCAGACTTTGGCAGATCACATGGGTATGCGTAACCCCCACTTCCTCGTTACTAAATCATGTCCCAACAATAGTACACTGGTAGATTTCTAAACGCAATCGTTTTATGGTCATTATGTACCGCAATCGTTTTATCGTCATTATGAATATTTTAATAAATATGAATTTTACCTATCATTATTTCAACAATTCTTGCAAAAAATTATTATCCAACTAAAATGAAGTAGTTACGCAGTACTAAAAACGTAGAAAAGTGTAACCCTATTTTTGATACTGTGCCGGTTAAAGGTCAAGTTTGAGAAACACTAACCCAAAACCTTTAACCTATGTATTTAAAACACTATCGCTTGATGTTCCTGGTGCTATCTCTGCTCCTGCTGCGGGTAGCCAGCTCAGCCCAGATACTGGTCTGGTCTGACGAATTCAATCAATCTAAACTCGATGACGAGAAATGGTCCCGCGAAGTGGGCGGCAATGGCAATGGTAATGGAGAACTCCAATACTATACGTCAGGTGAGCAGAATGTTTTCATCGGTTCTAAAGCCAACCCCAGTGATACCGGCTACCTCGTCATAGAAGCCCGCCTGGAGAACTATGGCATATCTCCAGAGAACAGGCAATTTACCTCCGGCAGAATCAACACCTCTGGTAAGTTTAACTTCAAATACGGCACCATTGAAGCCCGCATTAAGCTTCCCAATCTACAGAATGGATTATGGCCGGCCTTCTGGATGTTGGGTGCCAACTACCCTACTGACGGCTGGCCTAAATCCGGTGAGATGGACATACTTGAAGCTGGCTTCAAAGACGACTGGATGAACAACGTGGCCAATAAAAAGAACAACACCACGGTTCATTGGTTTCAGGATAATTATAAGACCCTTGACCCGAATGCGCCTGGGGATGGATGGTATGGAAATGCCTCGGCTACCGGAAGTACCACCATTGCAGGAACCTTTACAGATGGGTACCATCTCTTCAAGCTGGTATGGACCCCCACCACCATAACCGGGTTTGTCGATAACGTTCAATACTACTCTTTTGCGATACCAGCCAGTGATGCCAACATTACGGAATTCAGCTCCAATCCATTTTATGTTATTCTTAATCTCGCCGTTGGTGGATCAGGATTTGTGGGCATCACGGACCCAGCACAGATTACGGCACCACTACCCGCTCAAATGCTGGTCGACTATGTGCGTGTTTATAATAATGCCAACACCACTCTTTTTGCATCCAAAAACTTGCCGCGGCAAACGGGCACCTTTGGTGTCTACACAGATACCAAGGTTGTTAATGGCTCTTTAGGAGCTTCACCAAACATTGAAGTATGGAGTAACCTGACGGCTGCAACGTCTACTCCCTTTGAAGGAAATAATGTGCTCTCG
>Ga0207155_1124_pt1 | contig 12886 bp, 12 predicted proteins | sample Alteio_BWMinHeat_26_FD_153515 | JGI IMG/M metagenome (GOLD analysis project Ga0207155, IMG submission 153515) | Enriched cells from forest soil in Barre Woods Harvard Forest LTER site, Petersham, Massachusetts, United States -... | ecosystem: Environmental > Terrestrial > Soil > Temperate forest >... | reverse complement strand
ACGATTTCGATTCCAATCCAAACACGATCATGGTAGAGGGCGGACGCGATTTCGCGGCGGCCCTGGAAATCGACTCGCTTATCGGGCTGGGCGGCGGCAGCTCCATGGATTGCGCCAAAGGGATCAACTTCTTATTGACCAACGGCGGAGCAATGCAAGACTACTGGGGATACGGCAAAGCTCGGACCCCAATGCTGCCAATGGTCGGAATACCGACCACGGCAGGCACTGGAAGCGAGGGACAGTCTTACGCTCTCATCACAGATGCCCAGACTCACGTCAAGATGGCGTGCGGTGACCCCGGTGCCGCTTTCAAGATCGCGATCCTTGATCCGAGCCTCAGCGTCTCTCAGCCAGCGAAGGTTACCGCCGCGGCGGGATTCGATGCGATTTCGCACGCAGTCGAGACTTACGTCACGACAAAACGTAACCCGGCGTCAGAGATTTTATCTTTGGAAGCCTGGCGGCTGTTAGAAGGCAATTACGAGCACGTCATTAACGATCCTCAAAATGTAGAATCGCGTGGCGCCATGCTGCTGGGAGCTTACTGGGCCGGAATGGCGATCGAAAACTCGATGCTCGGCGCAGCGCATGCGTGCGCTAATCCGCTGACTTCGAACTACGCCACCGAGCACGGCATCGCCATCGGGCTGATGCTTCCCCACGTGGTTCGCTGGAATGAGTCTGTGGCCGGGAGCAGATACGGAAAGTTATTGAGTGTCTCAGGTGTTAAGGGTGAGCGCAGCCCGTCCGGCGACGCTGATTCTGGTCAGAAGCTGGCGCACAGGCTCGAACAGTTGCTGGCGATCGGCCGATTGCCTCGACGATTGACTGAAGCCGGCGTGCCGGCAGGCGATCTTCCGCGCCTGGCTGACGAGGCCGCCACCCAATGGACCGGACAGTTCAACCCGAGAGTATTTAGCGCCGAGGCAGCGTTGGAGCTATATCGCCGAGCGTACTGAACGTCAATATGTGTAAAGGAGGTTTGCTGATTTGGGCAAACGAGGACCGGGAATCGTTGTGTCATCCTTTGTTTCGACGATCTGCATTCTCGTCGTCGTTGCACCTTCGAAATCCCAACAGCAGGCTTCCGCTCAGCGATGGGCCCAATTCAGGGGAGGCCACCAGTTGACGGGCGTTTCGCCCTCGACCCTCCCACAAGACTTGAAGGTCTTGTGGACGCACGAGGCTGGTGATGCGATTGAGTCGTCCGCGGCGATAGCTGATGGCGTTGTGTACATGGGTTCCCAGGCTGGCGAGCTGGTGGCGCTAAACCTTTCGGACGGCGCGGTCCGATGGAAATACCGAACTGGCCCGATAGGCGAATCATCCCCATGTGTGGAGAGCGGGGTAGTCTATGTCGGCGATCTCAACGGCACGCTCCACGCGGTCGGCGCTGGCGATGGCCGCGCACGGTGGACGTTCAAGACCGGCGCCGAAATCAAGTCCTCGCCGGTGGTATCAGGAGACCGGGTGCTGGTCGGCTCTTACGACGAGCATCTTTATTGCATCGGTATCTCGAACGGCTCGCTGATCTGGAAATTCAAAACCGGCGGCCCCGTCCATTGCACTGCCGGGTTGTCCAATGGAGCTGCCTATATTGCCGGGTGCGATGAGGTATTTCGGGCGATCCGCGTAGCTGATGGCCGAGAGATCTTCCGGGTAGCCTCAGGCTCTTATACCGGGGCGTCACCCGCGATTGTGGGCCAGACCGCTTTCTACGGCACATTCAACAATGAGGTGCTTGCGGTGAATCTGAGGACTCGCCGGGTGATCTGGCGCTATCACAATCGGCGAAGGCAGTTTCCCTATTATTCATCGGCCGCGGTGATCGCGGGCAAGGTTGTCGTCGGCGGACGAGACAAGATGGTTCATTGCGTGGATGCAGCGACCGGCAGGGAGCTGTGGACGTTTATGACGCGTGCTCGGGTCGAGTCGTCGCCGGTCGTCGCGGATGGGAGAGCATTCGTCGGGTCCAACGACGGGAAGCTGTATGCATTCGATTACAAGACCGGGGCCAAGGTCTGGGAGTTTACTGCGGGCGCGCCCCTCTCAGCCTCGCCTGCAATAGCAGGGGGCCGGGTCGTCATAGGGTCAGAAGACGGCCGGCTCTATTGCTTCGGACAATGAAGGGAAGGGTTGAAGGTTGAAAGTTGCAGGTTGAACGTTACGGCCCTCCACTGTAAACGCGCTAACGTGTCAACGCGCTAACGTTTCTCACTCTGGCAACTCCTGGTGCTGGGGCTCAGGTAACCAGAAGCTGGCGATGAACCCGATCGCATAGGCGAGAAAAGCGACCGCCGCCGCTGCATAAGCCAGATGGATGGCCGGAGTTGCTCCTGGCATTATCGCAACAAATTGGGTGGTCAGCAAAGCCGCCGAGGTGCCAATCATCCTGCCTCCAACGTTCGCGGCGAAGCTTTCGCCAGTCCCTCTTAAGTGAGTTGGGAAAACGCGGGGCAGGTAATTGCCCCAGAAGCTGAACTGAGCAACCGTGAGCAAACCCGCGAGAAAGATGCCCACCTTTAGAAGACCCAGGCTGCTCGTAGCCGGGAAGATGAATACCAGCGGCACCACGATCAAACCTGGCACCTGAAAGATCCGGAGCAGCCTTCTGCGGCTGACGATCTGGGCGACCAGCAGCGCGAGTATGAACCGACCGGCAAGGCCTCCCAGTTCCTGAATAAGCTGAACAGTTCCGGTAATTTCCTGTTGTTGTGGCCTGGGCAACTCTTTCACACCGGGCAAGCCCGGCACAATCTGTGGTAGTTGCTGAATGGCGCCAAACGCTACGGCAAAGCTGGCTGCAACCATCAGTGTCGAGATCAGAGTTGTTCGGCTTAGTTCGGGTTTGAATATCGCGGCGATGCTCGGCCGCTTCAGTGTTCCATCAGCCTTCTTCTGTTTCCAGGTCGGCGATTCCGGAAGGAAGGGCCGAATGATTATCAGCGGAATCGCAGGAATGACGCCTGAGATTAAAGTGTAGCGCCAGGCCTCATGGGCGCCTTGAATAGCCGGCAAGCTCGAGCCCCACTTCGCGGCCAGCACGAACGCCCCGCTGACCATGAATCCGCCGACCGATGAAATCGCTTGCGTGTATCCCAGGACTTTTTCGCGTTGTTTTGGGCTGGGGAATAGTTCGGCGAGCCACGCTACGGCCGCGACGAATTCGACGCAGACACCGATGAAAGTCGCGCACCGGAGGACCAGCAGAATGGGAAGCGACGTCGCAAAGGCCGCTGCCAGGGCCGAGACCGCGTAAATCAGGATACTCCACACCAGCACGCGCCGCCGGCCGAGAAGGTCGGTCAGGTAGCCGCCCAGAAGCCCGAAAAGGCCTCCGCATACCGCCGGAACATAGAAGAACAGATCGCGCCAGTGAGCGAACTCCGGACTGCCAAGCCTGAGGCCGCCCAGTTCCTGAAGAGCCGGCGGCAGAACGAGTGGCAGCATCAGCAGCACGTAGCTGTCAAAGGCGAACCCAATGCAAGCAATCGCGCAGATGAGCCATTGGACCAATGTGAGTTTTGGAGCGCCTTCGTCGGGGGCGGTTGTTGTCATTATGGGCAAACATTCTTCGCGAAATCGATCGGAACGTCAAGCCGAGTTGACGGCTGCAAGTTCCTGATCGTTACCTGAAGGAAGGCCGCGTGTTTGCCGGAATCGCCTACCATCAGCAGGGCCAGCGTTCAAAACACCAAGTGATCGACTGGCTGTTGTTGATGAACACATTCTATGATTCGGACGATATGCGGAACCGCGTCGAGTTCATTTGATATTAGTCGGCTCCATTTGCTCGGACAAATTCAGCCATATCCAGAATCCCCAGCAGAATTGCAACGGCGCCTGGCAGTTGCTAGAATGATTGTTTGACCCCACGAGCGGGTGTGCTGTGCCGGGCGAGAGTATAGGGCAGGGTGTTTCAGATAAGAGGCCCCAAATCAGTGGAAGGATTTGCTGAAGCGACCTCAGGAGAATCTGAAAACCGGCACGAGACAGGATTCACTAAACTATGCCCACCACAGCAGATAGCGCTGGAGTCAAGACAGAAGTTGGTAATTATTTTGTCTCCAACTATCCGGCGTTCTCCCAGTGGAAGCCAGAATACATTGATGCCGCAGTTGACGCGCTGAACCAACCTCCCCGCACTAAAGATGCGCTCGGTCTCTATTTCCACATCCCGTTCTGCCGAAAGCGGTGTAAGTTTTGTTACTTCAAAGTCTATACGGATAAGAATGCTTCCCAGATAGAGGTCTACCTGGATGCCCTAATCAAAGAGAACGAGATCTACAGCCGCAAACCCGCTCTGCAAGGCAGGCAGCTCAAGTTCGCGTATTTCGGAGGTGGGACACCCTCCTATATTAGCGAAAAGCAACTTCATCACCTTGTCGAGGGGTTGAACCGGCACGTGAGCTGGGAGAACGCCGAGGAAGTTACATTTGAGTGCGAGCCCGGCACGCTGCGAAAGTCCAAACTGGAAACCCTCAAAGAGATCGGGGTAACGCGCCTGAGCCTGGGTATCGAGCACTTTGACGACCAGATCCTTGAGGCGAACGGCCGCGCGCACTTATCTCCCGAGATTTATGAGGCCTACGAATGGGCCCGAGAGGTTGACTTCCCGCAAATCAACGTCGACCTCATTGCAGGCATGATCGGCGACTCGGATGATCGCTGGCGTGACACGGTCCGCAAGGCGATCGAACTCGAGCCTGATTCGGTTACGATCTATCAGATGGAACTGCCCTACAATACTCCGATCTCACAAGAGATGATCAAGATGGGGCTGGATTCGCCGATTGCTGATTGGCCCACAAAGCGACGATGGCTGGATTACGCATTCGATCAGTTCCAGGAGCGCGGCTACCGGGTCGCAAGCGCCTACACGCTCGCTACTACCAGGAAGCCCTGCCGGTTCATCTATACCGATGCGTTGTGGCACGGCGGCGATATGATAGGGCTCGGCGTCTCATCGTTCTCACATTTCGGGGGAGTGCATTTCCAGAACGCTCACGGTTTTGAAGACTACATCCGCCTGCTGGATGCCAATGAACTCCCGCTCCTGCGGGCCCTGCCTTTGACCACCGAACAGATGCTCATACGTGAGATGGTTCTGCAACTTAAAACCGGTTCGCTTGACACTCAGTATTTTCGCTCAAAGTTCCGCGTCGATGTGTGGCAGGAGTTTCAAGCTGTATACGAGCGGTTGGAGCGGGACGGGTTTCTCAAGCCTCGTGATGGAACAATTGAGCTCACTCGGCGAGGCTTGCTGCAGGTGGATAGCTTCTTGCCGGAATTCTTTGAGCCAGAGTTGAGACCTGTTCGATATGCCTAAAATCCTAATAGAAAAGAACACGAGCGACTTCGATGTGATTGTAATGGGCGGTGGCCCGGCCGGCAGCACTGTCGCCAGCATCCTGGCCCGCGAGGGCCGCAGTGTAGTGCTATTCGAGAAGGAACAGTTTCCACGCCATCATATCGGCGAATCCCTGATGACCGACACCTATCGGACATTCGAGCGCATGGGGTTCTTGGAGAAGCTGAAACAAAGTCCATTCGTCCGCAAGTACAGCGTGCAGTTTGCAAACTCGATGGGCAAAGAGTCTCGGCCATTTTACTTTTTCGAGGCGAACCATCACGAGAGCGCCGTCACCTGGCAAGTTACCCGAGCCGTCTTCGACCAGATGCTGATCGAGCATGCCGAAGAGCAAGGCGCCGTTGTCTACCAGAAGACGGCTGTAAAGCAGGTGTTATTTGATGGACAGCGGGCGGGCGGCGTCGAGGTGCAGATGCAGGATGGCTCGCTTCAGCGGTTTAACGCGAAGGTGGTAGTCGATGCCACGGGCCAGAGCGCTATGCTCTCAAACCGATTTGGATGGCGGATCCGCGATACGAAGCTCAAGAAGGCCGTGCTCTATTCGTACTTCAAGGGAGCCCACCGGGAACCGGATCTGAACGGCGGAGCTACGCTGGTACTCCGCACCGAAGCCGGGAGCGGCGGTTGGTTTTGGTATATCCCACTTGAGGACGACATCACGAGCGTCGGCGTAGTGGCCGACCCGGAATACCTGGTCAAAGGCCGAGGTCAGGATCTGGCGCAGATCTTTCAGGACGAAGTTCAAAAATGCGAATCGGTCCGCCGCCGGGTCGCTAGCGCGACGAGGGTCGATAAGATCTACTCGATCCTGGATTACTCCTACCGCTCTAAACAATGCGCCGGCGATGGATTCATTCTGATCGGCGACGCCTACGGGTTCCTCGATCCAATCTATTCCTCGGGCGTGTTGCTGGCGCTCAAGATGGCTGAGCTGGCCGCCGATGCCATTCACGACGCCTTTAGCAATGAGGACTTCTCCGCGGGCCGCCTTGGCCAGTTCCAGTTCAAGCTGGACACCGGGATCGAGTCGATGCGAAAGCTGGTACACGCGTTTTATTGCGACGGATTCAGCTTTTCTAAGTTTCTTCAGAAATACCCCGAACAGCGGGTCAACATCATCAATCTTCTGATGGGCGACGTCTTTAAAGAGAATATCGATAACATCTACGGGCCGATGTCTGAGTTCGCCGAGATTCCGCCGCCTCTTTGCGATGAGTTTGCCGGTTCTGTCGCGAGCCACAACACGAAGGTAAACGAGGGCTCAGAAGAGGCCCTTTCGGCGAAGTACCTCTATTATGACGATCGCGCTCTGGCGGCTGAGCCGGTAAAACCATGACCGATCCGCGTTTCATCCAACCTCACGACGGTCCATGCCCAGTTTCAAGTTACTGCTAATCCAGATCGGGACTATTCTGATCGTGACGCGGCTGGTGGGCCGGCTGTTCAGAAAGCTGCATCAGCCGAGCGTAGTCGGCGAGATGATCGCCGGGATACTCCTTGGACCCTCTCTGCTCGGATGGCTGGCGCCCGGCGTGTCCGTCGCATTGTTTCCGCCCTCAAGCCTGGGGTATCTGAACTTGTTGAGCCAGGTAGGACTCTTGCTATTCATGTTCCTTGTCGGAATGGAGCTCGACCTTGGGCACTTGCGGCAACTAGGCCGCGCGGCGGTTATGACAAGCCAGGTCAGCATAATCGCGCCTTTTGTCATGGGCCTTCTGTTTGCGAGTTACCTTTATCCGAGACTGTCGGGCGAGAGTAAGAGCTTTACGGGGTTTGCTTTATTCATGGGATCAGCCATGAGTGTGACGGCTTTTCCAGTATTGGCCCGCATCCTGACCGAACGTAATATGCTGCGCACCAGGGTCGGGTCGGTCGCGCTTGCGTGCGCTGCCGTGGACGACGTTACAGCCTGGTGCATTCTGGCTGGGATCATCGTTATCATTCGTTCCTCTTCAGGTTCGATCCTGCCCATCTGGTTGATGCTCGTAAGCCTGGCTGGATTCATTTTGGTGATGCTATTTGTGGTCAAGCGAACGTTGCCAAAGCTCGCGGCTCTCTACGAAAAACGAGGAAGTCTGACCCCGGACAGCATTGCCGTCGTCATGTTGCTTGTACTGGCCTCTGGTTTGGCAACCGAGGCCATAGGGGTTCACGCGCTGTTTGGGGCCTTTGTAGCCGGCGTGGTGATGCCGCGGCACTCGGGACTCGCGAGAGAGTTGTCTCAGAAGTTCGAGGCCGTGGTGGTTGTGCTGCTGCTGCCCCTTTATTTCGCCCTAACAGGCCTCCGATCGAGCATCTTCCTCATCAATGGAGCGAGCATGTGGCTCTACTGCGCCGCCATCATTGCGCTCGCCGTTGCCGGGAAATTGGGCGGCTCACTGATATCGGCTCGAATGAATGGGATGTCATGGCGCGAGGCGGCAAGCGTTGGCATCCTAATGAACACCCGTGGGCTGGTCGAGCTGGTGATTCTGAACATCGGGTTGGACCTTGGAATCCTGTCGCCGGCGCTATTTTCGATCATGGTTCTGATGGCTCTGTTCACCACTGTGATGACTACTCCATTACTGGCATGGGTGTATCGTGGGGAAAGATCGACCTCAATGGTGGCTGGATAACGCCCGTGCAAAACGGAATTAGGGCCTAGCGTCGATCCGATTGTAGAGAAGTGAGGGTTGCGCCTCCCCACCTCCTATGCCAAGCACCGAAGGTTGGATGTTCGTTCCTTTCGGCGCGGTTTCGGTTTACTTTTTCCGACGCAATGAATTAGAATCCGCCGAGCCTGGGGTGTGGCAGGGCCACGACTGACTGGCGGGAGAGTTGATTCCATCAAATCGAGGCATGAATGAGCACTCATAGGAAGGAGACAAGCAAATCTATGGTCTGGGTAATTTTCGCCCTGGGGGCTGCGCTCTCGTGGGGTTTATATGGACCGATCCTGCACAAAGGACAGACCGAGCTCGGCAATCCGTTCCGGGCGCTCCTTTGTGTAGGCGTGGCGTATTTTCTGATCGGCGTGCTTGTTCCGCTGGCCGCGCTGGGAGCGCAAGGAGGGTTGAAAGGTTTCAATAGCGGTGGCGTGACCTGGGCAACACTGGGTGGAGCGCTAGGGGCAGTGGGCGCGATCTGCATAATCTACGCGTTCAAGGTTGGTGGAATTCCGACTTACGTGATGCCTTTGGTGTTCGGCGGCGCACCAATAATCAACGTGTTGTTCTCGATGTGGGAGCACCCGCCCAAGACCTCGGCAAATCCCCTTCTTTACTTGGGCTTCATAATGGTTGCGGCGGGCGCTGGCCTGGTGCTGTATTTCAAGCCGCAGTAGTAGCGTACAGGTTCGCCGCAAATAAGGCCGTTCGGTTGTGCCTTTGAGGAATCAGGACTGAGTCTTCACAGGGCACTCCGCTGCCCCCTAGGCTGACTGTTGGGTTTCAGCACGCCGGCCAGATCAACCACGTCGGGTAATAAGCTATTCCTTTTCCTTGAGGCTAAAAACTAAGTCAACGTAATGGCCTTTCCGATTGATCTTGATGCCGACGTCTTCTTTTCCAAAGTCTTCAAAGATTCCTAGCTGATTAATTCTCTTTATGCTCAAGTCCAACAACTCTTCGTCAAATGGCCAGCCCTCGTCCAGCGCAACGCGCCTCCGTATTACCCTGTCGCGCGTGTTCTCGTTGCCAACCATTTCGAGTCTACGCAAGCGGTAGACCTGCCCTTCTGTGATGACTAATATGGCGGCGGGCGCTGAGGCGTCCGCGCTCTTTTCCGCGTCCTTCCAACTGAGGTCGGCTTCCAAGAAGCCTCGTCCGTGATACTTCTTGATCACCCTGTCACGCGCGGAATCGCGTGATTCAGAATCAAGCGGATTCCTGGAGACTGCCTCTAAGAGCTGACAGAGTTCAGCTCGAGTAAATTGGTCCGAGCCACGTACGAGGACTGGACCACACTGGATATCGGCTGGCGCATCTTCGTCTGACTGAGGATCTTGCCGGCTGGTGAGAGGGTCAGGGCTCGTGCCGGACCTGGTTGGCTGGGCAATCATCGCAAGCAGTAACATCAGCAAACAGACTCTCACCTTAGGCACCTCCGGTAATGGCAACCTTGAGAGGAACGATCTGGTTCGAGCTATCTTGCAGGCTAAACCTTGATTGCAGATTGAGGGGACGCATCATCGGCGCGAGCTGTCCATAGGCCGTCGCAACAAGTGGAGTGTCGTTTCTAGCTCGCGCCCCGTCTCACAAATGACCCAAATACCGATCTCATCCGCTGTTCCGATATTCCGGTCCGGCGAGGATTCGGCCTGCCAATCGCATGCGACACTATTTCTTCTTATACTTTTCAATGTATGTGCGCGCGAACTCGACCAGGTGGGGGGCGTTGTGCAGCCCGATCTTTTCCGCATCGGCCTGGGCTGCGTCGATCGACCAGCCGTCTCGCAGCACGCGCCGGATCATCCAGAAGGCTCCCACTCGAATCGCGGCAGTGCAGTGAATAAAGATAGGGCGGTTCGCAGGATCGTCGGTGATTTTCAGGAACTCTGTGGCCTGTTCCTCTTTCGGGTCGGAATATGCGACCGGGATATTGAAGTACTTTAGTCCAAGCTCTTTTGCTTTGGCTTCTTCTTCAGCGGCACGGTGTTCGCTCGGCTGGCGCAGATTCAGAATGGCTTTCACGCCATCCGCCTTGAGCTGGGCCAGGTGCTCGAGCCGGGGCTGGCCGCCGGTGCAGAATTGGTCGTCAACCCGGACAAAATTACGGATCGGCGCCAGGTCCTGTTGCTCCTGGGCAGTGGCGGCCGGGACAAACAGCGCGACTACAAGAATCAAACAGAGCTTTTTCATCGTACCTCCACTTGCCGTCCAGTTATGGCTTGGCTGCCGCGCCCCTGGTGATACGATAGAGTTTTGACGCGGTCCTAATGATCAAGCTTCCCCGCACAATCGCCGGGGTCGCCATACACATCTCGTCCAATGAGTTCTTGCCCAATAGCTTGAACTGGCCTCCAGCTTGAATGACAAAGGTGTCCCCATCTTCGCTCAGGCAGAATATCTTGCCGTTGTAAGCCCATGGCGATGAAGTGAATGCGTTGACGCCCGGATCTATTCGCACTTTGGGATAGACTTCAGTGCCAGTCTTGGCGTCGTGGCAGGTAAAGAAACCGCGATCAAAGAGGGTGTAGTAGTAATCGCCATATACGAGCGGCGACGGATTGTATGGTCCAGCCTGTGGCAGGTACCAGGCGATGTACTTGTTGCTCGTTTCACCCGGCTTGAGCGATACATCACCAGTCGCGCCCGGCTTAACCGCGTAAACGGGGCGATTCTGATCGCCAACATAGCCTGAGGTGATATATACGAGTCCATGTCGAGAAAACGGAGTCGGTATGGCGATCGACGACATGCCGCCGAATTCCCACAACAGCTTGCCATTCAAATCATAGGATCTGACTTTACCAGTGCCAGGTGTGATGATCTCAGTGCGCAGTTCGTTCTCCCACACATAGGGCGTAGCCCAGTTACTGCCTTCCTTTCGCTCGACGCGCCATATCTCGTCCCCCGTTTTCTTGTTCAAAGCGATGATGAACGACTGCTGCTCGTTGTCATTCACGATATAGAGCCGGTCCTTATATAACACCGGTGATGCGGCGGTACCCCACCCATAGCGAGTGCGGAATGGCCCCCAATTCTTTGACCATAGCAGCTTGCCGCTCATATCGAAGCAGAACACACCTAGGTTTCCGAAGTAAGCATATACGCGCTCGCCGTCGGTCACCGGGGTCTCGGAGGCATAGGTATTTTTGAGATGGTGCGAGCTTTCGGGCGCGCCCTTCTTAACCTCCCGCTCCCAGCGAATCTTGCCATCCTTGAAGTCGACGCAATAGACCATCCATCGATGGATATCGGTTGGCGCTTTGCGCTCGCCGCCGAAGTAGAGCCCCTTTTTCGGAGGCTCGCTGTCCGCGGAGCCGATTACTGACGTGAGAAAGATGCTGTCGCCCCAAACCGCCGGCGAACTCCATCCAGCTCCGGGGATTCCAGTCTTCCACGCGACATTCTCCGTAGTGCTCCAGGTGTCGGGAAGATTGGGATCTTCGGCGACGCCGGGCGAGCCTGGCCCGCGAAACCCGGGCCAGTTGTCCCTGGCGACAACCGCAGGCAGCATCATCGCAATTAAGGACAATGCGGCTATTGCTTTCTTTAACATACGTCCTCCTCGATGTTGACGAGTCAGCGCTTGTTCGGAACCGCCAGCCTCGGGTTGGGTTAACGCCCCACCCTCTTACCGATGCAGTACAGATACTGGGCCGTCCGTATGAAAATCTGCCCATCTGAGACGGCCGGAGAGCTGAGCGTGTAATCATTCAAGCTGTTCTCGGCCAGAACCTCGAATGTTGGGCCAGCTTTCAGGACGGTCGTCAGACCGTCCTCGTTAGTGCAGTAGAGCTTCTCGTCGGCCAGCACAAGTGACGAGCTATACGTGCCGTTCTTTATGCGTTGCGGCCCCCAAACGGGTTGACCGCTTTTTGCGTCAAGGCACCACATCACCCCCCGGTCATCCACGACATAGAAGTACTTGCCATCGGTCACCGGTGTTGGCACGTCGGGTCCGTGCTGAAAAGCCCAGAGCCTGTGCGACTGGGTGACGTCGCCGCGCCCGCCGGTCTTGATAGCGAGTAGTGGTTTCACGCGGGTCGGCGCATAGACGATATCCTGATAAACAACTGGAGAGGCGACGATGCGATAGTTAGGATCGTTATCAGGGTTCAAGCCATTGGCACGCCACAGTTCCTTTCCGCTGGCCGGATCATGGCCGGTAACGCAGTCTCCACCGGTAACCACTATTTCGGTACTCGCGCCCTGGCCGGCGAGGGCCGGCGTCGTATACGAGTCGGGCGACTCAGTAATGGCCCTGGTGGGGCGCTCGACTCTCCAGACGGTCTTTCCAGTCTTCGTATCAATGCGAAGCAGATAGGAAGGATCATGAGTCCTCATCCCGTGCAACACCTGAACGAATAGGGCGTTGTCGTACAGCAATGGCGAAGATGCGTAGCCCCAGTTCAAACCGAAACGGCCATAATCCTTTTGAATGTCGCGTGCCCACCGCTCCGTCCCGTCGAAGTCAAAGCCCTTCAGCGCTCCAGTACCGGTCATTACCCAGACGTTCTTGCCATCGGTGACCGGTGAAGGCGACGACATATTCTGCTTGCGCATCTTGGTGTTGCCGCTTCCAAGCACCTTCTTCCAAATCAACTCGCCTTTGGTACGGTCCAGGCACCAGAGGTAGAGGTCATTGCCCTCAGCGACGTTTAGAAAGATCTTTTCTCCCCATATAATTGGCGTCGAACCGCTCCACGTGGGCAGGGCAATTTTCCATGCCACATTCTCTTCGGTTCCCCAATGAGTCGGCAGATTCTTTTCACTGCTGATGCCGTTCAGAAACGGCCCCCGCCATTGCGGCCAGTTATCTGCTAATGCCAATCCGGCCGACAGCACAGTGATGAGAATGGCAAAT
>Ga0207155_1199_pt1 | contig 12906 bp, 7 predicted proteins | sample Alteio_BWMinHeat_26_FD_153515 | JGI IMG/M metagenome (GOLD analysis project Ga0207155, IMG submission 153515) | Enriched cells from forest soil in Barre Woods Harvard Forest LTER site, Petersham, Massachusetts, United States -... | ecosystem: Environmental > Terrestrial > Soil > Temperate forest >... | reverse complement strand
GATGACGATCTCATATACGTATGAGAGAAGTAGCCGATGCTAAGCTTCCAAGAAAAGCCTCTAAGCGATGATAATCATTGAACCGTACCGCAAACCGACACAGGTGGACAAGTTGAGAATACTAAGGCGCTTGAGAGAACTCGGGTGAAGGAACTAGGCAAATTGACACCGTAACTTCGGGAGAAGGTGTACCTCATCTACGTGAAGGCCCTGCGGCTGGAGCGGAAAGAGGTTGCAAAAAATCGGTGGCTGCGACTGTTTATTAAAAACACAGCACTCTGCAAACTCGAAAGAGGAAGTATAGGGTGTGACGCCTGCCCGGTGCTGGAAGGTTAAGTGAAGGGGTTATCCCATCCACCAGATGGTTTTTTAGGCGAGGCATTTCGACGAGCAAAACCGGAGTTTACAAATCGTAAATGAGGATTTTGTGAGGAGAAATAACGAAGCATAAAAAGGCATATGGGGATGGGAGAAGCTCTCGATCGAAGCCCCAGTAAACGGCGGCCGTAACTATAACGGTCCTAAGGTAGCGAAATTCCTTGTCGGGTAAGTTCCGACCTGCACGAAAGGCGTAACGATAGCCACACTGTCTCCACCCGAGACTCAGTGAAGTTGAAATTGCTGTGAAGATGCAGTGTACCCGCGGCAAGACGGAAAGACCCCGTGCACCTTTACTATAGCTTTGCACTGGACTTTGAGCGTATCTGTGTAGGATAGGTGGGAGGCTAAGAAACGTAGGCGCTAGCTTACGTGGAGCCGACCTTGAAATACCACCCTGATAAGCTTGGGGCTCTAACCTAATCTCGTAATCCGGGATGGGGACAGTGCATGGTGGGTAGTTTGACTGGGGCGGTCTCCTCCTAAAGAGTAACGGAGGAGTACGAAGGTCCACTCAGCGCGGTCGGACATCGCGCATTGTGTATAAGAGCATAAGTGGGCTTGACTGCGAGACTGACGGGTCGAGCAGGTACGAAAGTAGGTTCTAGTGATCCGGTGGTTCTGTATGGAAGGGCCATCGCTCAACGGATAAAAGGTACGCCGGGGATAACAGGCTGATACCGCCCAAGAGTTCATATCGACGGCGGTGTTTGGCACCTCGATGTCGGCTCATCACATCCTGGGGCTGAAGCCGGTCCCAAGGGTATGGCTGTTCGCCATTTAAAGTGGTACGCGAGCTGGGTTTAGAACGTCGTGAGACAGTTCGGTCCCTATCTGCCGTGGGCGTTTGAGATTTGAGGGGAGTTGCTCCTAGTACGAGAGGACCGGAGTGAACGTACCTCTGGTGTTCCGGTTGTCACGCCAGTGGCATTGCCGGGTAGCTAAGTACGGAAAAGATAACCGCTGAAAGCATCTAAGCGGGAAGCTTGCCCCAAGATGAGATCTCACGAGTCTTTTGACTCCTGTAGGTCCGTTGGAGACTACAACGTTGATAGGCTAGGTGTGAAAGCGCAGTAATGCGTTTAGCTAACTAGTACTAATTGACCGTGCGACTTGACCATATAACACCTAAGTTGTTTCTTCCTTCTTACTTTTTTTCTTTTTGTTAATGGCAGACAACACCCGTTTCTGCCTGGCGACTAGAGCAAGTGGGTACCACCTGATCCAATCACCAAGTACAGGAATATTAACCTGTTTCCCATCAGCTACGCTTTTCAGCCTCACCTTAGGAGCCGACTCACCCTGCGTCGATTACCGTCGCGCAGGAAACCTTGGACTTTCGGCGTGCGGGTTTTTCTCCCGCATTATCGTTACTCATGTCAGCATTCGCACTTCTGATATCTCCAGCATCCTTCTCAGGACACCTTCACAGACTTACAGAACGCTCCTCTACCACTCATACTTAATAGTATGAATCCGTAGCTTCGGTGGATAGTTTTAGCCCCGTTACATCTTCCGCGCAAGCCGACTCGACCAGTGAGCTATTACGCTTTCTTTAAAAGATGGCTGCTTCTAAGCCAACTTCCTGGCTGTCTGGGCCTTCTCACATCGTTTACCACTTAACTATCTCTTGGGGACCTTAGCTGACGGTCTGGGCTTTTTCCCTCTTCACGACGGACCTTATCACCCGCCGTGTGTCTCCTGTATTATTCATTGCGGTATTCGGAGTTTGCATCGGTTTGGTAGGACTATCACGTCCCCCTAGCCGGCACAGTGCTCTACCCCCACAACTTAAAATACAAGGCACTACCTAAATAGCTTTCGAGGAGAACCAGCTATCTCCGAGCTTGTTTAGCCTTTCACTCCGATCCACAGCTCATCTCCTACTTTTTCAACAGTAGTGAGTTCGAGCCTCCAGAACGTGTTACCGTCCCTTCACTCTGGCCATGGATAGATCGCCCGGCTTCGGGTCTAATAACGCCGACTTAACGCCCATTTCGGACTCGGTTTCCCTTCGCCTCCCCTAATCGGTTAAGCTCGCCAACGCTATTAACTCGCTGACCCATTATACAAAAGGTACGCAGTCACAGAACAAGTCTGCTCCTACTGCTTGTACGCACACGGTTTCAGGTTCTATTTCACTCCCCTCTCCGGGGTTCTTTTCGCCTTTCCCTCACGGTACTTGTTCACTATCGGTCAGTAAGGAGTATTTAGCCTTGGAGGATGGTCCCCCCTTCTTCAATCAGGATTTCACGTGTCCCGACTTACTTTTCGAATGCTTACACATCAATAATTTTTATCTACGGGGCTATCACCCTCTACGGCTGGCTTTTCCAAACCATTCTACTAATCCATTGATGCTTTCCACATTCAGGCTCTTTCCCTTTCGCTCGCCACTACTTAGGAAATCTCGCTTGATTTCTTTTCCTCCAGGTACTTAGATGTTTCAGTTCCCTGGGTTCGCTTCTCTGGCCCTATGTATTCAGACCAGGATAATACGATCTCTCGTATTGGGTTTCCCCATTCAGATATCCCCGGATCAAAGCTTGTTGCCAGCTCCCCGAGGCTTTTCGCAGGCTGCCACGTCTTTCTTCGCCTCTTACTGCCAAGGCATTCACCCTGTGCGCTTAATTTCTTGACCATATAACCCTTAGTCGTCTCTTCGTCTTCGCCATTTCCATCAACATCGCTTACGCCATATCAATCTCTTCAGCTATCACTCAAAGCCTTCTCAAGGTCATATCAATCTTCTTACAAAGTTGATTCTTGAGTTACACTCAGTGTACTTCGCTTCTTACTTTTCCTAATTGTTAAAGAACAGTTCTAACGTCTCTTTTCAGAGCTTAGAAAATAACGGTTAGTGGCCCTCTCTTTCTCTCTTCCACTCACCTCTATTTTCTATTCTCTACTTTTTAATCTCTTAAACTTTCTTCTTAACTCTCTAAACTTTCTTCTTAATGCTGGCAATACTTCCTAATCCTTTCCCTCTTCAAACAAGGTTCGTCACTCTATCACATTCCCACAATAACTCAACTACTTATTCCCTTACCTTCCCTACTATTCGCTGGAGCCAGTCGGGATCGAACCGACGACCCCCTGCTTGCAAAGCAGATGCTCTCCCAGCTGAGCTATGGCCCCTACATCGATTTCTTAATCTCTTCTTCCACTCTTTTCAGTAAGCCTTACGCAATAAGAGTTAACGCTTACGCTTACTAATAACTAATTAATAGTGACTACTAGTGACTAAACAACTCACCGCTATTACCCATCATTACTTTTTATCAGCACCGTAATGACTATCATGCGTAATCGCTTTTACTAACAAGATGATTGATTTCAGTAGCAGATCTTTGCTTTTTCTTGGGCCTGGGTGGACTTGAACCACCGACCCCACGCTTATCAAGCGTGTGCTCTAACCAACTGAGCTACAGGCCCCTCTCTTCGCGCCGCTCTTTGCTGCGCTTCGCCTGTCGCTTGCTCATCGCCTATAGCAGCAATCTCTTTTTCTACTCAAGAGTGATTTATGTGCGCGCCTGCCTTTACAGTCAGCGTCCTCATCTTAAAAGATGAGATACATCTCTTTAGCAAACCTTATTCAGGTTTACCGCGTTACTTCGTAACGCTTCAATTTGTAAGGAGGTGATCCAGCCACAGGTTCCCCTACGGCTACCTTGTTACGACTTCGTCCCAGTCATGAATCATACCGTGGCAGGCGCCACCCTTTCGGTTAAACTACCCGCTTCTGGTACCATCCACTCCCATGACGTGACGGGCGGTGTGTACAAGGCCCGGGAACGTATTCACCGCGACAATGCTGATTCGCGATTACTAGCGATTCCAACTTCATGGAGTCGAGTTGCAGACTCCAATCCGGACTACGAGACGCTTTAAGAGATTGGCTCCCCCTCGCGGGTTGGCGACCCTCTGTACGCCCCATTGTAGCACGTGTGTAGCCCTACCCATAAAGGCCATGATGACTTGACGTCGTCCCCGCCTTCCTCCGGTTCCTCACCGGCAGTCTCCTTAGAGTCCCCAGCTTTACCTGCTGGCAACTAAGGACAAGGGTTGCGCTCGTTACGGGACTTAACCCAACATCTCACAACACGAGCTGACGACAGCCATGCAGCACCTGTCTCTGCGCTCCTTTCGGCACTCCCAACTCTCATCAGGATTCGCAGGATGTCAAGGGTAGGTAAGGTTCTTCGCGTTGCATCGAATTAAACCACATGCTCCACCGCTTGTGCGGGCCCCCGTCAATTCATTTGAGTTTCAACCTTGCGGCCGTACTTCCCAGGCGGAAGACTTATCGCGTTAGCTTCAAGACTGATAGGTTCCCCTACCAACCTTTAGTCCTCATCGTTTACAGCGTTGACTACCAGGGTATCTAATCCTGTTCGCTCCCCACGCTTTCGCGCCTCAGCGTCAGTATGATGCCAGGTGGCTGCCTTCGCCATTGACGTTCCTTCCGATCTCTACGCATTTCACCGCTACACCGGAAATTCCGCCACCCTCTCATCTACTCTAGCTAGACAGTTTGCGATGCACTTCCCAGGTTGAGCCCGGGGCTTTCACATCACACTTATCTAACCGCCTACGCGCCCTTTACGCCCAGTAATTCCGATTAACGCTCGCACCCTCTGTATTACCGCGGCTGCTGGCACAGAGTTTGCCGGTGCTTATTCTGTCGGTACCGTCAAATTACATGGATTATCCCCACATAATCTTCTTCCCAACCTAAAGAGCTTTACGACCCGAAGGCCTTCTTCACTCACGCGGCATCGCTGGATCAGGGTTGCCCCCATTGTCCAATATTCCCCACTGCTGCCTCCCGTAGGAGTCTGGGCCGTGTCTCAGTCCCAGTGTGACTGGTCGTCCTCTCAGACCAGTTACCGATCGTCGCCTTGGTAGGCTCTTACCCTACCAACTAGCTAATCGGACGCAGGCTCCTCCTCAAACGTCACCTTGCGGCAACTTTTCTCTCTCGAGTTTATGCGGTATTAGCCAAAGTTTCCCTTGGTTATCCCCCTCTCAAGGATAGATTCCTACGTGTTCCTCACCCGTCCGCCGCTCGTCATCAAACTGTATTGCTACAATTCATGCTACCGCTCGACTTGCATGTGTTAGGCGTGCCGCCAGCGTTCAATCTGAGCCATGATCAAACTCTCCACTTTTTAATTCTTTCGAATCTCTTTACGAGATTTCACTCAGCTCTCTCAAGCCAAGCTTCTAGCCCTTCGCTCACCTTCTCAGGCTTGCGCGCACATATATCACTCTTTTCATCTTGTTAAAGAACTTTTTATTACCAGAGACGCGCATTCTACACAGTCTCTATTTTGAGTCAACACTAAACTTAAGAAATTTTTAACTTTTTTAAAGATTTCTCATTGAAGGATAATTTTTGCGAATTTACGCTTGCCCACCTGCAAAATTATGATCTCTTTTTCTGAAATTAGCAAATTTTTATCCACAATTTTTTCCCCATTTATACGCACTGCCCCTTGTTGCAACATGCGATAAGCCTCCGAGGTGCTTTCACATAGCCCGGCGGACTTAATGATGGTCGCAATTTGCAAGCCAGCGCCTACTTTGATCTCAAGTTCAGGCATATTTTCCGGCATTTGACCTTTTTGAAATTGAGCGATGAAGTTTTCGCGCGCCTGTTTTCCAGCGGATTCATTATGAAACCGGCTAACAATTTCTTCTGCCAGCAGAAACTTCACATCTCGAGGATTCATGCCTGCACTGGCCTCATCACGTAATTTTTTAATGTCAGCCAATGAGCGAAAGCTAATTAATTCGTACCATAACCACATGGTTTCATCAGAAATAGACATAACCTTGCCAAATATTTGCTCTGCGCTTTCATCAATACCAATATAATTTCCGAGCGACTTCGACATTTTCTTCACGCCATCCAATCCCGGCAATAAAGGTAGCATTAATACAACTTGAGGTTTTTGACCAAAATGCTTCTGTAATTCCCTACCCATCAATAAATTAAATTTTTGATCAGTACCGCCTAATTCAATATCAGCTTTCATCGCCACAGAATCATACCCCTGTAAAAGGGGGTACAAAAATTCATGAATAGCGATGGGTTGATTACTGGTGAATCGTTTATGGAAATCATCGCGCTCTAACATGCGGGCAACCGTATGGGTAGCAGCCAACTTAATTAAATCAACCGAACTCAGCTTATCGCCCCACTCAGAATTAAACATTATTTTCGTCTTGCTTGGATCCAGCACCTTGCTGACTTGCTTTTGATATGTAATCGCATTTTCTTCTACTTGTTCACGCGTCAATGGTGGCCTAGTTTCATTTTTACCCGATGGATCACCAATCATCCCGGTATAATCGCCAATTAAAAACATGACTTCGTGACCCAAATCTTGCAATTGACGCATTTTGTTGAGCAATACGGTATGACCCAAATGTAAATCGGGCGCGGTCGGATCAAAACCAGCTTTTATACGTAAAGGTCGACCACTTTTTAATTTTTCTACTAATTCTTCTTCGATTAATATTTCTTCGGCACCTCGATGAATGATAGATAATGCCTCATCAATCGTTGTCATTGAATCTCTCCACATCACTAAGTCATTTTTAGAATAAGGCCGAAATTATGGCATAATGCACGAGGAAAAGAGAGGGATTAAATCCATAAACTAGCAAACGAATTTATGCTTTAAACTTTTCCATATTCATTTTCGTCTCGCAACCACCGCTTAACTAGCGGCTCAATAATGTCACGGTGTTCGTTCATGATAATATCTGCCGTTTTTTGAATGACAGGCAACATATCATTATCGCGAATCAAATCTGCCACACGAAAAGATAATTCGCCCGTTTGTTTAGTACCTAATACTTCCCCTGGCCCGCGCAATTCAAGATCGCGTTGCGCAATTTGAAATCCATCGCAAGTGTTACGCATTACCGCAAGACGCTCTTTCGCAAGCGGCGATAAAGGTTGCTGATAAAGTAAGACACAATGACTCGCAACCGCACCTCTGCCAACGCGGCCACGCAATTGATGTAATTGCGACAAACCCAAGCGCTCAGCATTTTCAATCACCATTAAACTTGCATTAGCAACATCCACCCCCACTTCAATGACAGTAGTTGCAACCAACAAATGCAACTCTCCGCACGCAAATGCTTGCATTACTTTTTCCTTATCGCGTGCTGGCATACGTCCGTGAATTAAACCAATTTTTAATCGGGGCAACATTTTTTGCAATTCTTCACTCGTCTTCGTGACTGCTTGACAATTTAATACATCAGATTCTTCAATCAAGGGACAAACCCAATAAGCTTGCCGTCCTTGCTGACACGCCTCACGTATGCGCTCAATCACTTCATCGCGCCTGTTATTGGCGATAACACTCGTCACAATGGGCGTACGCCCCGGAGGCAGCTCATCAATGACGGAACAATCAAGATCTGCATAAAAACTCATGGCAAGCGTACGCGGAATAGGTGTTGCAGTCATAATTAATTGATGCGGAAAATATTTAGCGTGCACGCCTTTATCGCGAAATAACGCGCGTTGATGGACACCAAATCTGTGTTGCTCATCCACAACAATTAATGCAAGATCGGAAAAAAATACTTCTTCTTGAAACAAAGCATGTGTACCTAAAATAATTTTTGCATCACCTTTTGCAATCGATGCATAAATTTCTTTGCGCGCTGACGCTTTAACATTGCCGGATAAAAATGCAATAGGAATACCGAGAGGCTCAAACCAAGCTTTAAATACTCGATAATGTTGTTCTGCCAATAATTCAGTGGGTGCCATCATGGCCGCTTGATAACCATTCTCAACTGCTTGCAGCATGGCAAGCGCTGCAATGACGGTTTTACCAGAACCAACATCACCTTGAACTAAACGCAACATAGGATACGGACGTTCTAAATCTTTTTTTATTTCTTCGACAACACGTTCCTGCGCATTCGTTAATTTAAATTTTAATTGTTCACGAAATATTTGTATTAATTTATTTTGCTTACTCAAAGCAACACTCGTTTGCGATTGAAACGCATGTTTTAAATTTAACAAACTAATTCTGTGCGCTAACAATTCTTCAAATATCAAACGCTTTTGCGCCAAGGTTTTATTTTCAATCAAACAATCTATCGCTGTGTCGCGCGGCGGCCTATGGATAAATTGCAACGCCTCTTTCAATGTTGGAAATGTTAGCGATTGCATGAGCGCTATCGGCAATAACTCACGTAAAGAATCGTCAGTCGTTATACCCATCAATGCATTACTAGTTAACTTCCGCAACATATATTGACTCAAGCCTTCTGTTGCAGGATAAATCGGCGTGAGATGCTGATCTAATGGAATTTTTTTATCTTGAGTGATCACTTGAAATTCAGGATGCACCATTTCCAAGCCTTTCACCCCCAAACGCACCTCACTATAACAACGTAATCGAGTACCTGGCTGGAAAGCACTGACCTGAAATGCAAGCACATGAAAAAAACGCAAATGCACAGTACCGGTATCATCTCGCAATTCACACAATAATTTCGTGCGCCCGCGATTAGGTTTCGCAAGGGTTTTAATGACACCTTCAATAACAGCATGATCGCCCACGATTAATTTATGGATAGCTTGAATCTGTGTGCGATCTTGATAACGTGCGGGCAAATGAAATAACAAATCATAAGTAGAATGTATATTTAATCGCGCAAGCTGTTTTGCTATTTGCTTACCCACCCCACGCAATCCAAAGTTGGGTTGGTCTTTATTATTTTTCTCCGAGCGCAAAGTGGTCTCCTTAGTCACTAGCAACACCTTTAGTATATCCAATCAGTGGTGATTGAGTAAAAAGCCATCCGGCAAGCTACGCAGAATCATTGAAAAAAAATAACTGAAAGGATAAAGTGCGCATACAGTAATGCCGGGGTGGTGGAATTGGTAGACACGCAGGTTTCAGATGCCTGTGGGGGCAACCCCGTGGAGGTTCAAGTCCTCTCTTCGGCAGTAAATGAATCCACTTCTATATTTTCAAATGGATTGCGCAAAATAATCGTATCTTTTCTATCTGGACCCGTCGAAATAATATCAATCGGCACACCCGCCAATTGTTCTATACGCAATAAATATTTTTGGGCATTTTGCGGCAACTGATTAAAATGACGAATTTGCGCTGTTGATTCTTGCCAGCCCGGTAATTCTTGATAAATGGGTTCGCATTGAGCAAATACTTCCGTTTCAGAAGGCGGATAAAAATGCTCCTTCCCATCCACTCGGTAACCTATACAAATTTTTATTACAGACAATCCATCTAAAACATCGAGTTTTGTAATGCACAAGCCAGAAAAACTATTCAACTGAATGGATCGTTTTAGTGCCGTCATATCTAACCAACCACAACGACGTGGACGACCCGTCACAGAACCGAACTCATGCCCACGAGTCGCTAAATGTTTGCCAATTTCATCGGTTAATTCTGTTGGGAAAGGACCTGAGCCCACACGAGTGGTATAAGCTTTGGTAATGCCAAGAATATAGTTAAAATGCCGCGGACCATAGCCACTTCCGACACTCGCAGCGCCTGCTACAGTATTTGAGGATGTCACATAAGGATAAGTCCCATGATCAACATCCAGAAAAGTACCTTGCGCACCCTCAAACATGATATTTTTACCTTCTTCGCGTGCCTGCCCGAGTAATGCAGTCACATCAGCACGCATAGGCGCGAGCTTAGGTACCATTGATAAAAGATTATCAAGCAACTGTTGTTGGTCGATCGGTTCATATTGATGGTAATGTTCAAGGATAAAATTATGGTAGCTCAACACTTCTTCAAGCTTTGCACTTAAACGCTTCTCATCAAATAAGTCGGCAAAACGAAGGGCACGTCTCGCGACTTTATCTTCATAAGCAGGACCAATTCCTCTTCCTGTTGTACCGATAGCGGCTTTACCTTTTGCCTCCTCGCGTGCACGATCAAGCGCAACGTGATAAGGCAAAATAAGCACACACGCATCACTAATACGCAGACGTTTGGTAACAGGCACACCACGACGCTCTAATTCTGCAATTTCTTCCAACAGCGCAACGGGTGAAAGCACGACGCCATTTCCTATCAAACATTCAGCATGTTCATGCAAAATACCCGATGGGATAAGACGCAGAATGGTTTTCTGACCATCGATAATAAGGGTATGGCCAGCATTATGGCCGCCTTGAAAGCGAACAGCGACAGAGGCTTGCTCCATCAGCATATCGACGATTTTACCTTTACCTTCATCACCCCACTGACTGCCCAAAATAATGACGCTTTTACCCATAAATTTCTCTTTAATATTAAACGGTTTTATAAAAAATCCAGCCGCAAGCGGCAAGATAGATGGGATTCATATGACAAATTGTAAACAGATCCTACTATTTTAGGTCAATATATTACCGAAAAAGTTTATCCAACTCTACCCTTGGCATACGAACTTGCAAATGATAATTACCTTCTGCATCTATTTCTTCAGCAACGACAGCCTCACGCGCATACAATGCGGCGCGTAATTTAGCATCTTCAGGCCCCAACACAAGTTCTTTTTGGACCATATTCTTATCCAGCATTTCGCCGATAGCTTTGACCAAGACATCTAAGCCTTGCTTTTGCGTAGCTGAAATGAAAACGCGGCGAATTTGCCCCGTATCGTCTCTATCTAGCGATGGCAAGACAGCTTCCAGCAAATCAATCTTATTATAGACAAGACAAGATGGCACTTTTTCTGCACCTAAACTTTCCAGCACTTGATTAACTTGCTCCCTATGCGCTTCTTTCTGCTCATCATGGGCATCAACTACATGCAGTAGTAAATCCGCCTCACTGACTTCTTCCAATGTTGCATGAAAAGCCTCGACTAAATCATGCGGCAAATGGCGGATAAAACCGACGGTATCTGCCAAAATAATTGCGCCAGTTTCAACAAACTCCGCGCGCCTTAACGTTGGATCTAATGTCGCAAATAATTGATTAGCCACATATACATCTGCACCAGTCAATTGATTAAAAAGGGTAGATTTACCCGCATTGGTATATCCAACTAATGCAATGGTAGGCACAGTTGCTTTATGACGAGCACGCCTACTCATTTCACGCTGTTTACGTAATTTCGCTAAACGAGCACCAATCACCTTTATTTTATTACGTATAAGACGTCTATCGGTTTCCAACTGCGTTTCACCCGGACCTCGCATACCAATACCACCACGCTGACGTTCCAAGTGAGTCCAGATACGAACAAGGCGAGTAGCAAGATGTTTCAATTGAGCCAACTCAACTTGCAGCTTACCTTCAAAGCTACGTGCTCGTTGCGCAAAAATATCTAAAATTAATCCTGTGCGATCGACCACACGACATTTAATTAATCGTTCTAAGTTACGTTCTTGAGCAGGCGTTAAATTATGATTAAAGATAATGAGATCTGCATTATGCGATAAGGCAGCATCACGAATTTCTTCTGCTTTGCCAGAACCCACAAAATATTTAGACTCAGGTACACGCCGTGCACCTGTTACAATAGCGACTATTTGAGCGCCCGCGGAAGTTGCAAGCTCCTTAAATTCATTAAGGTCTTCTTCCATCTTGCCTGCGGGAAAGTTGATATGAACTAAAACAACTCGCTCTATCGCTTGGCGACCATTCAATACCCTCTCCTCGTACTTATTTTTATTCTTCCTGCTTAGTTCCATTGTTATTTTTGTTACCGTTGCCATTTCCATTACCATTTGCATGATAACCATTATTGCCATACTCAAAAGGTGAAGACACATTACGAGCAGGAACGATGGTTGAAATTGCATGTTTATAAACCATTTGACTGACTGTATTTTTAAGCAAAACTACAAATTGATCAAATGATTCAATTACACCCTGTAACTTAATACCATTTACCAGATAGATTGAGACAGGAATTTTTTCTTTGCGCAATGAATTTAAGAAAGGATCTTGTAATGATGGTCCTTTTGTCATGTTATTTACTCTCCAATTTAATTAAATCCTACAACCCCTTTAAAAAGGGTTAAAAAATGATCTTTTCTTTCATGCACCAAAGGGTCGGTTTATGAAGACATCTGAGGATAGCGAATCTGTTATTTCCAAGCAAGATAAAAACTTGAGCTATTCTCTCTTATCCACAAGTAAGCAATAGACTTTTTTGCCATCCTGTATTTTGGTGTGCCAAATATGACAGGATCAAGATTCTCCTACATTTATTTGAGATAACATAACTAGCTATTTAAGCGAAAAAAGTTGATCATTTGCTAAGCTGTTGAGGTTTATATGCTATATTATTGATTTTAGCTTCTTAGACACTAAAAAATATGAAAACACCATCCAATCAAATGACTAGAATATGCAGCAATTGCGGTTTAGAAAAACCTCTCTCTGCATTCATTGAAAAGACTGGCCAGCTAGGTGCCACCTATGGCTCAATTTGCGCATCTTGCCGTAAATCCGGCACTAAAAAAGTTAGCTTGCAGCGAGAAGATGAAACTTCCAGCGCTTC
>Ga0207155_1198_pt1 | contig 12936 bp, 13 predicted proteins | sample Alteio_BWMinHeat_26_FD_153515 | JGI IMG/M metagenome (GOLD analysis project Ga0207155, IMG submission 153515) | Enriched cells from forest soil in Barre Woods Harvard Forest LTER site, Petersham, Massachusetts, United States -... | ecosystem: Environmental > Terrestrial > Soil > Temperate forest >... | reverse complement strand
TGTCTCAAGGACCCATATTCAATTGCACTATCAGCTTCTGTAGCTCAAACTTATTTTGGAGATACTGACCCTATGGGCCAAACCTTGCGTCTCGACAATGAAGTAGATGTAAAAGTGACGGGTGTTTATGAAGACCTGCCTTACAACTCTACTTTCCGCGACATGGGCTATCTCGTGCCTTGGGAACTTTACCTGATCACTAATAAGTGGATCAGAAAGATGGATAACCCTTGGGGAAGCAACTTTACTCAAACTTTTGCTCAAGTGGCTGATAATGCCAACATGGAAAAAGTTTCGGTGAAAATTGTAAACGTAAAATTCAATAAACTGAAAGACGAAGACGATAGGAAATATAAGCCAGAAGTTTTCCCGATGAGTAAATGGCATTTATATTCTGAATTTAAGAACGGAAAAAATATTGGAGGTAGAATTGAATTTGTCTGGCTCTTTGGCATTATCGGTGTGTTTGTTTTGCTGTTGGCGTGCATCAACTTTATGAATTTGAGCACGGCTCGTTCAGAGAAGCGGGCAAAAGAAGTTGGCATCCGTAAATCGATCGGCTCGATGAGAACACAATTGATCAGCCAGTTCTTCAGCGAATCGCTGGTTGTGGCGCTACTTGCATTTGCTGTATCACTGCTTTTTGTGCAGTTGGCACTGCCGATGTTCAACCAAGTAGCCGATAAAAAATTGACTCTTCTTTGGGGCAATCCACTTTTCTGGATTGCCGGCATTAGTTTTAGTATGCTCACCGGCATCATTGCCGGTAGTTATCCCGCTCTTTATCTATCGTCCTTTCAGCCTGTGAAAGTTTTGAAGGGAACTTTCCGCGCTGGAAGATTTGCTTCTGTTCCTCGCAAGGTGCTCGTAGTTCTACAGTTCACGGTGTCGGTTACACTTATCATCGGAACGATTGTAGTTTTTCGCCAGATCGAATTTGCTAAAAACAGACCGATCGGTTATGAGCGTAATGGTTTGATAAACATCTATCAAAGTGCATCGCCTGAAATACATAAACACTTCGATGCTGTTCGCAATGAGTTGAAAAGTTCAGGCGCAATTTTAGAAATAACTGAATCCGGCAGCCCCACAACACAAGTATGGAATACCAATGGAGGATTCACGTGGAAAGGAAAAGATCCAGCGCTTGCTGTCGACTTTCCTAACAATGGCGTTAATCACGACTACGGCAAAACAGTGGGATGGATTTTTAAAGATGGCCGTGATTTTTCACGAGAACATGCTACCGACTCATCGGCCTTTGTTATTAACGAATCGGCTGTAAAATTTTTAGGTTTCAAAAATCCTGTGGGCGAAGTGCTTAATTGGAACAATAAACCGTATACGATTATTGGAGTGATCAAAGACATGATCGTTGAATCACCGTACGAACCTGTAAGGGCATCGCTGTTTCACATTGATAAAGATCAGGGTAATCTGTTCATTCTGAAGTTGAATCCTGCAGCAAGTTCACAAGAATCGATAGAAAAAATAAAAACTGTATTTTCTAAATATGATCCAGCTGTGCCCTTTGAATACAAATTTGTGGATGAAGAGTATGACCGTAAGTTTCAAAGTGAAGAACGGGTAGGCAAGCTTGCCAGTTCATTCGCTATACTCGCGATCCTCATCAGCTGTCTGGGGATTTTTGGATTAGCAAGTTTTGTGGCTGAGCAGCGCACTAAGGAAATTGGTGTGCGTAAAGTGATGGGGGCTTCGGTAGTAAATCTTTGGGGAATGCTTTCAAAGGATTTTATTGTGCTAGTGATTGTCTCTCTTTTCATTGCTATGCCGCTTGCTTATTATTTCATGAACGGCTGGCTTCAAAAATATGAGTACCGGACAGGTATCGCCTGGTGGATTTTTGCGACCTCTGGAGTAGGTGCTTTGTTGATTACGTTGTGTACGGTGAGCTACCAATCCATCAAGGCAGCACTAGCCAACCCAGTAAATAGCTTAAGGTCAGAGTAAAAACTGAATTTCAGAAAAAAGTAATCGGGCCCATAATTCCGTAATTGAGAATTCTATAATTTAGTTCTCAGTGAAAAAGACTATTCTCATTTACGGGTTGGCGATGGCCCTTTTTATTTTTTTGTTGAAGTACTTGGAGTATCGCTTGCTCATTCACGACCTGTCCACTGAAATTTATGTTGGTATCATCGCCGTGACATTCACTGTTCTTGGAGTTTGGGCCGGTCTTCGGCTTACTCGTAAGAAAGTGATTGTGACAAATGGTAATTTTATCTTTAATGAAAATGAATTACAACGTTTAGGGATTAGCAAGCGCGAATATGAAGTGTTGGAACTTGTCGCAAGGGGCCTTTCTAACCAGGAGATTGCTGATAAACTTTTTGTTTCCCTTAACACAGTAAAAACTCACACTTCCAATCTTTTTCTGAAGCTTGATGTGAGTCGCAGAACACAAGCCATCCAGAAGGCCAAGGAACTTAGGTTAATACCTTAGCAAGAGACATCCTGATAATCTCTAAATCGCGAGAATCCTAATCCAACTTTCGGGTGAATTCCACTAATTTTAATCAAATCATCCTTTCGGGTGAAGGTTTTCGCTATCTAGCAATATTGTTTTGAGCAAAAAAACAAACACCATATGAAAAAGATAGTTCTTGTTTACGGTCTAATTGCTGGCGCCATTGTGGGTGCGCTGCTGCTCATCACCATGCCGCTGTATGAAAGCGGAACCTTGAAATTTGAAAATGGTCACTTGCTTGGCTACACCACAATGGTCGTTGCCTTGTCGCTTGTCTTTTTCGGCATCAGGTCATTTCGCGATAATCACTCCAGTGGAACTATTACGTTTTGGAATGGGCTAAAAATTGGTTTGCTAATCACGCTGGTGGCTTCATTGATTTATGCATTGAGCTGGGAAATCTCCTACAACACAATGAAAGGTGATTTTTTAAAACTGATGAATGAGAAATCGATGGAGAAGATGAAGGAACAAGGAGCATCAGAAGCTTCACTTGCTCAGGCTCAAAAACAAATGGATGATTTTGCAGTGATGTATAAAAATCCCATTTTTCGGTTTACCATCACGATGTTGGAAATTGCTCCAGTCGGAATTGTGATTTCATTGCTTAGCGCTGGACTCCTTCGCAGAAAAGAATTTTTACCTTCAACATAGGCTCTGACACTTTAAAGGTGTCTTGACGCCTTTGCTTCGCTTGATAAAATATTATAAAACGGATATGAAAATCAACTTCAACATAATTTTAAATAACAATGAAACGAGTAACAGGATTGGGTGGAGTTTTCTTCAAAACGAAAGACCCTAAAAAAATCAAAGAATGGTACAGTAAGCATTTAGGTTTGCCGGTGAATGAATACGGCTGCTCCTTCGAGTGGATTGACCCGAACAACCGAGATGCGAAAGAGCCCGCCCAGACGGCATGGAGTCCATTTAAAGAAGACACGAATTATTTTCAGCCGAGCGAAAAACAGTTCATGTTCAACTACAGGGTCGAGAATCTTGTAGAACTGCTAAAAGTTTTGAAAGAAGAAGGAGTTCAAATTGTAGGTGAAATGCAAGAGGAGTCTTATGGCAAATTTGGTTGGATAATGGATCCCGAAGGAAACAAGATTGAATTGTGGGAACCGAAAGACGATGGGTTTTGAAAACCTAATCCTATTAAGACCTTTTAAAGAACTGCCATCAATGATGATGGCTTTTCTTTTAGGTTGATCAAGTCCTTTTGTTTTTTCATTACGGCATCTAATTGAAGACCCAACTCTTCATGATATAATTTGTAGATAAAATTCCACTCGGTTTTGTCCATGAATCCATCGGCGTTGGCAATTAGACACAGCCAGGCAATGCAGCGAATCTGTTTGTCGTGATCGAGTTTCTTCAGCTCTTCCACGCATTCACAATATACAACACTTGCATTCCTTATCTTTAAGTTCTGAATGATACGGTCGAATTCAAATTCATTGATGCCTTCGGCCTTGATCATTTGCTTGCCTGCGCCTAGTTCCATCTGATTGACATTGCCGTCAGCACTTACAAGGAGGTGGTATAGTTTAATTAGGGTTGGTTTATGGTTCATGTCTAGGGTTTTAAACTCCTTACCCTTCAAAAATGTGCCACGCAGGTTAGCCCTTAAAATGAACGATTTGAGCACTTTTTTTATTTCATAAGTTTTCAATTTGGGACAGTTGGTATGGATAAGGGAAAGAGCACATAATGCATTTGTTGGCTAATAGTTACTTTTAAATCATTCTCTGGAATGCTCATACTTTCTGATAACGATATTGGCAATCTACTTTCCTTACAGCAAATCATTGCTGTGGTGGAATCCGCCATGATCGCTTACGAGCAAGGCCTCGCTTCAGTGCAGCAAAGAATGCACATTGACTATGGCAAGAGCACTTTCCTTTGTATGCCCTCAGTTGAGCATAAATATTTCGGAACCAAACTGGTTTCCGTTGTACCAGAAAATAAAAAACATAATTTGCCCGTAACCAATGGGGCCATGTTGCTGAATGAAACGAGTACGGGTTTACCACTGGCGTTAATCAATGCTTCAAAACTCACGGCTCTTCGCACGGGAGCTCTTGGCGCAATTGGAGTTAAATTTTTAACTCCATCCGATGAAACAACATTTGGGCTTATTGGCTGTGGAGCGCAAGGATTACATCAAGCTATTTTTATTTGCGCGGTTCGTAAAATCTCAAAAGTCTACTTTCTTGATCGATCAAAAGAAAAATCAGAGTCGTTGATTTCTTTTTTAAGAACCTATCACCCTCAAATTGAAACTGAAGCTTGTTATTCAGCCAAAGAGTTATTAGAAAAAACAAGCATCGTTGTTGCCGCAACTACATCTTCATCTCCAGTTGTTCCAAATGATTACAACTTGATCAGGGAAAACATTTTATCAGTATAGGATCCTACAAACCTTCTATGCAAGAACTACCTGATGGCGTATATGAATTGGCCGGTGAGTTGGCAATTGATTCTGAGTTCGCGCGACATGAAGTGGGAGATATTATTAATCCTTGTGAAAAAAAATTGTTGAAAGAGGAGAATGTCTTTACGATTGGTAAAGTCATCCTTGGCGAGAGAAAAGTCAATGTTCATAAAACTACAGTTTACAAATCGGCAGGCATGGCCCTATTTGATTTATTTGTTGCTAAGGCGATGTATGAACAAGCCTTAAAAGAAAAAAAAGGGGCTCGTGTATCATGGGAGTGAACTCCGTTGTCAAAACATGATTTTTATCATATGACCTTCCTAGTGATTGATGACGATAGTCATTGAATGTTGCTTGCAATCTCTGCTGGTTTGAAAGACAATGGGAGACCTATTAACTGGGCTTAATCTTGAAGGAGAAAGAAACTCCGTCATCATTTCTGAAACGAACTTGTATGGCACAATTCTATCTGCCAACGATTCGTTTTGTAATATCTCGGGATACAAGAGGGATGAGTTGATTGGCAGCTCTCACAACATTATACGACATCCCAGCATGCCAAAAGAATTGTTTCGTCAGCTTTGGATGACCTTACAGCAGGGTGATACTTTCAGGGCGGTGATAAAGAACCGGGCAAAGGATGGAAGTCACTACTGGGTGAGTGCTACTATCATGCCTGTTTTTCAAGGAGATAAAATTATACGCTATGTTGGAGGTAGACATCTTATAACTGACGAGGAACTTGCCGAAGAGCTCTTTAAGAAACAGATGGATGGTTTTGAAAACAAAGCTTAGATCGCTTTGCTGAATATTTTTTTTTCCGAAAAACTCTTCATTCGTTTATCAAATAGACAACAGACATTTCGGATGAAAGCTCTACCGAGTTCAGTTACTACAAGTTCATGGTCAGACAATGTTATGATCCCTTCTTCTTGCATCATACTTAGTTCCTGAAATAAAGTTTCGTTCATGACCTGCTCCAAAAGAATAGCGCTCAATTTGCCTTGGCACGCGATTTCCAGAATGCAATGTTTGATAAACAAATCTTCTTTGGATTGGTGATGACCTTTAAAGACAGCCCACTCTCCGTTAAAAATCTTCTCTTCGTATTCTTCAACCTTTTTTAAGTTTTGTGCATACGCATAGTGTGAATCGCTGATGGACGATGCTCCAAGGCCGATCAATAAATTAGTGGCTGTTGTAGTATAGCCCATGAAATTTCGGTGCAAGGTTCCATCTTGTTGGGCAAGGGCCAGAGCATCGTTGGGCAATGCAAAATGATCCATACCAATATCAACGTAACCAGCCTCCAAGAAAAGCGCACGACCCGTTTCATACAGCGACCGCTTCACAACATCGCTAGGCAAATCAGCGTCTTCATAGCCGCGCTGGCCTGGCCTTAACCATGGAACATGAGCATAACTATAAAATGACAGTCGATCTGGTTTTAATGTAATGATCTGTTTTACCGTATTCTCAACTGTTTCACAGGTTTGAAAGGGCAATCCATAAACTAAATCGTAGCTAATCGATTCGTATCCTAACACGCGACTTTGATGTGTTACTCGCTCCAGATTTTCGAAGGGCTGAATACGATTAATTGTTTTTTGCACTTTGTAATCCAAATCCTGCACACCAAAGCTTACACGCTTAAATCCTAGTTTATAAAATTGTTGAAGGTGAGCTTGGGTTGTATTGTTGGGATGTCCTTCAAAACTAAATTCTGCTTGAGAATGAATTTTCCCCAATTTCAAAATGCTACTGATCAGCCTATCCAGATTTTCTGGAGAAAAAAAAGTTGGTGTTCCCCCTCCAATGTGGAGTTCGCGAATGATGGGCTGCTCGTTGAATAACTCCAAATAATGTTGCCATTCCTGGATTACAGCTTGTAAATACTTCTCTTCCACTTTATGGTTTTTTGTTATGCGCATATTGCACGCACAGTAAGTGCAAAGACTTTCACAGAAGGGAAGATGGATGTAGAGGCTTATCCCCTTAGAGTAGTTGGTTTCTTCAAAAATTTTCCTGACGGAATAGAGCCATTCGTTGAGAGTAAATGATTCTGTATTCCAGAATGGCATTGTGGGATAACTCGTATAACGGGGAACTGGCACGTCATACTTTTTAAGGAGTTCTTCAAATAGCATATCTTCGATTAAGGCGTTTAAAAGTAAAGGGACGCCTTGTTTTAAAGGATGATAGTCTTCATTGCTCAACTTGATTTTTGTCATGAATTTTTAAAGACATTGGCTTTAAACAGGAATGGCTATTACATTTGAAGCTATGTATTCTTATTTAAAAGCCCTCCATATCATTTTTATCGTCACCTGGTTCAGTGGTTTATTCTACATCGTGCGGTTGTTTATCTACAACACCGAAGCTAATGATAGACCTGAAGCAGAAAGAAAAATACTTCAACAGCAATTTAACCTGATGGCCAAAAAACTTTGGTTAGCGATCACTTGGCCTTCGGCAATTTTGACTCTAATTCTCGGACCAACGGTATTATACCTATATGGAAGCATTGACACGTGGATGTGGATTAAACTTGGATTTGTATTGGGTCTTTATCTATACCACTTTTCATTGCAACGAATTTACAGCGAACAACAGAAAGGTGTTTTCCGATTCACCTCTTCTCAATTGCGAATTTGGAATGAAGTGGCCACGATTTTTTTAGTAGCCATTGTGATGTTAGTTACCGTGAAAAGCAATATGAGTTTTGTGTGGGGGTTGATTGGATTAATTCTTTTTGTAATCCTGTTGATGAGCGCAGTCAAGATTTATAAGCTGTTGCGCGAGAAAAAATAAATTGTTCTTAAGAAACTAGAACATCTCTCCAAGATTAATCCATGCACTCCAAAAATTATCACTGAATCCAAGATCTAAAGACAGGTTGGCGTCCGAATATTTATTGAATTTTATTCGCAGGCCAACACCTGTGGCGCCATGCCAATACTTGAATTGTTGTGTACCAAATTCTGAAACAGAGGTGACATTGGCAAACACAACCCCTCCAATCAATCCATTAGAGCTAAGCCCAAATCGCTGTTCAACCTCGCCATACAACATCGCGTTTGATCGATATCGTCCGGTTTGTATTCCTCGTGATGCAATTCCAGATGCAGGCGCCCACGCTATTGATGGTAAATCAAGATAAGGAGTAGTCCCGCTCAACACTGTCCAGTAAAATGATCGAATAGCAAGAATATTTTTTCTTTGCACACGAAAATACTTGCGACTGTCCATGAAAAGAGATTGCTGATTAAAGTTGCTCCCGAATACAGGGGAATTCACTCGTAAAGTAGCTAGCACGTAGCCTCCTTGCTTAGGATTCAATTGATTCTTCCTCGAGTCGAACGCGACAGTAAACATCATGCCTGATGAATATGAACTTCCGGTGTTAGGAATTTCGTATTCATCCAGATGACCAGCGTTCTCAATTTCCGTTTCTTTAATGTTATAATAGTTATCGATCGCAAAACCGGGACCAACAAATAAGTACTTAGCAATCTTCCGTAAGGCGTGCTGGTAAACCCTTAAGTAATTTGAATTGACTAGAGTTCTTTCCCATTCTGGTGGATTTCCCCCTAATCCCCAAGTGTACTGTGGGAAATAGGCAACCCGATAATCGCCGATGAAATTCCAATGATTGTTGGCAGACCAAATAGTTGGTTTTACATACAGTCCATAACGCATAGAAAAATCTGTGACAGGAATAATATACACGTTAGATAAGTAGGTGGTGGAAGGGTTGCCTAAATAAAAAGCAGCGTTCACTGCAGTGATCACGGCTCTGCCTCCTCCTGCTGCATTTACATTGGCGGGCAAAATTGAAAAATATACTTTTCTTTCTGAACGTTGCTTGTTAAGTTTTTCTTCTCTTTTTGATCCGAAGATAACATCAACAAGATCTTTCTGTTTCACCGAATCAGTGGATTGAGGAAGTGCACTTTTGAGTTGGATCAGTAAAGCTAAAAAGAGGATAACCCGAACCATAATTATTCTTTATCACAAAAGTATTTAACGGATAATACCTTTCGTTACTTCGAAAGTAAGTCGTGCACAGATTTCAAAACTATCAATTTATAAGGTCTATCTTTGCCGGATACGTTTATTAAAAATGCTGATTTTTTTACGGCTCGCAACAATTTCGATGGCTTTGATTTTTTTGGCCGAACCGACCTGTCTTCTTGCACAACAAGATAATTGCATTGAGAAAGACTTACCTCAGATCTTATTTAAAAAGAAGGGAGATGAAGTCACCCCAAAAATTGTCATTAAAAAACCGACCATTATCCTTTTTCCTGTTTTAGCATCCTCACCCGCAACTGGTTTTCAATTCGGTGCCGTTGGACAAGGGGCATGGTTTATGGGTTCAACGGAAACTACAAGGATTTCGCAGACCTCCGCCAATTTTACTTACACCACAAAAAATCAATTTCTCATGACAATAAAATCGAACGTCATGACCAATGGCGATGATTGGATACTCACAGGAGACTGGCGATATTATTTATATTCTCAATCTACTTATGGACTAGGTACAAATTCACCTTCCGGAGTAATACCGAGTAGTGGATTCAATGTACAAGGATATGATGTCGATTCTGACAAAGGAGCAGAGCCTATGGAGTTTACGTGGTTGCGTTTGCACGAAACGGTTTTCAAAGAAATAAAAAAAGACTTTTACATTGGCTTGGGTTATCATCTTGATAGCTACTCCAGCATAGTTGACAAAAATTTGGATGTCGCAGCAGGCCAATTTACTAGCCACTACAACTATTCCATCAGCAACGGTTTCAATCCAAATCAATACACGCTTTCAGGTATCAGTATCAATTTTGTTTATGACAGCCGCGATAATCAGATCAATCCATACAAAGGATTATATGTCAACATCCAAAATCGATACAGCCCAGAGTTTCTTGGAAGCGCTCAATTCAGTAATATAACCTATACCGAAGTGCGAGGTTATAAAAGTTTATCGGCAAAACGTCCACGACACTTATTAGCCGGTTGGCTCTTTTCAAATTATGTAAACGCAGGCAAGGCACCTTATCTGACTTTACCGGCTTCTGGTTATGACCGGCGCAACACTTCTGCCCGAGGTTATGTGCAGGGGCGCTTCCGTGGAGAGAACCTTTATTATGGTGAAGTGGAATACCGATTTCCGATTTCTAAATGCAGCAGTGTTTTAGGAGGTGTTCTCTTTGCTAATGCTATCACGACTTCAGATCAAGCTACCGGCGTGCATACGTTCGACTATGTAAAAGCTGCATACGGTTTTGGTTTGCGCATCATGGCCGATAGACTGTCAAGGACGAACGTTAATATCGATTGGGGATTTGGCGAACATTCTTCGGGAATTTATTTTGGAGCGACCGAAGTTTTCTAGACGTCGGTTACTTGTCTTCTTCTTTATCTCCAGTTAATTTTTTTGTGTAGTTCTTCAGGAACGGAAATGAGAAAGAGAACACAAAACGCCACCGATCCCATCTTGCATTGGCAACGTCATTCGTATTAAAGATCGGTTGTGATGGATTGTCCGGGAAATTAAACGGTCTGGGTATCGTGAGATTAGCACCTGTGTGTGTTACACCGAGAGTAATATCAGCACCATTTAAGTTAAGAACAAAACCACCACCAACATGATAGAAATCCGAACTCCATGTACCATCACCGGCTTCGGGCTTGCGTTCAACAAATCTTGTTTGATCTTCTGATATTGATGAGAAGTCAGTACAGAAACTGGCAAAGCCTGATATCTTTTTGTTGATATAAAATTCGGCACCTATGCCTGCATTCAGCACACTTTTTTCATTGTCAACCAATGTAAATTTTATGGTGTCCTGCGGATTACTTTGGCTTAATTTATCAGCAGTAGACATCATGGTGTATTTTGATATGCTGCTGAACCACTCCGCACTAAAATGAATTTTGTTTTTCCCAATGTTGCGTGTCACACCGAATCCAATCGACAAAGGTGATTTGTATTTCAACGCAAGGCCTGTTTGGTTGGTGGTCGAGTAGGTGGGAGGAAAGGTGGAGGTACCTGCAATCGGACTAAAGAACTCTTCAAATTTATACGATCCATTTCCTCCAAGAGAAACTAAGGGAGTTGTAATCGTCAATCCGAGGAGCCAATTTTTTAAGGTTGCTGATGTTCCTATCTTCCATAACAAACCATTGTTTGAATAAGAGTAATTGCGTGTGTATCGATACAGTGCGACTTCGTTACTTTCCGACAAGGCCTGCAACCCAATTGTGTTCCCTTTATTTTGTTTGTTGAGTGAGTAATTCGTGGTAACTCCAACACTGAACTTAGGACTTAACGCGTAAGACCAACATACACTGGTCCATTGTTGTGATGATGAACTTTGAATATTAACTGCCGCTCCGAAATATTCATTGCCAGGCAAAGAGGCTATCACGTCTTGGTAGACTTCATTCTGATAAGATAAATTGTAATCCGAGTTTTGCCGTGTAATAAAGGCGTAGGCAAAAAAATGTTTGGGAAGTTTTTTTATTTTAAAAGTTCCTGCAGCTAACGTGGGCACACCTCTAAATGAAGTAGTGGAGGCATTCTTTGAGTTTCCAAACACATCATCAATTTTGATGGTATTTAACTCGTATACATTGGCACTCAACAAAAATGCGGTGCCGGAGGCAACGGAAAGCCTGGCGGGATTGTAGTACACAGCTCCGAGATCTTCCACACCACCAATAACGGATCCACTCAACAACATAGACTTAGTTCCATATTGTTGGGTCCAGTAGTGCGAATCCTGACTGTGAAGATTTGCTGTAAAAAAGAAACCAGTAACTGTTAAAAGTATTTTGATTTGTTTCATACACGAAATCGCTTAGAGCGTTTGTGTTTATAAATTATTTGATATAATCCACATGAATTAAAAAAAGCTGACTGTGCTCACCACAATCAGCTTTTAATATCATCAAACGAAAAGCGTTCTAGTGACCCTTAAATACTATTCCGATATTAAAGTTGAAGAACGACTGAGCCTCTAGCCCACCAGCGGCAAATCCATAATTATATTTTCCGGCCAGTATTATATCCAGACCTTCATTGGCATTAACCAGAACTCCCACTTCAGGCCGCAGGCCAAAGGCCCAAACAGTGTTCTCAATTGTGTAAAGGTTCATGTCTGTATTTCTCTTAGTATAGAGAGTACCTACTCCCAGGCCGATAAAAGGGTTTATTTTTTCATCAGGCTTTAGGTAATAATCAAACGCTGCAAAAATAGGCATTGCGTTGATGTAGCGATACTGCACACCTGAAAGAGAAACTGTTCCGCTGGTGTAAGTGTCATAGGCTCTGCGTTCGTAAAATGTGTTCCAACCGATATCAGCGCCAACGCTGAATTTAGGTTCAATGTGATAGCGATATTCTAACGCTGCTCCGCGGAAGCTTGCCGAGGAGATAAAAGATTTCACATCGTTATTACCAAAGCCCATGGAATATTGAATGGAGAAAGTACTTTGAGCGACAGCTGGCGCAGCGGCAAAAATTCCGACTGCGAGAATGATATTGAATAATTTTTTCATATGCACTTCGATATAAGTCATTAGTTAGTCTTGAGATAAGGAGATTGTTTAAAAGCCTGATCGATTCCTTTGTTCACTCGTGTTACGTCATAGGTTCCGGCCAGCAATCCGTTGATTGCGCCAGTCCATACTACGTGCTTGTTGCCGTCTGCACTTTCACCTGCTGTCGAAGGGTCAACCATAGTCATAACTAATGTACCTGTTGTAAAAGTAGACACTGGTACATAAGGATAATACCAACCACCACCACAATAGTAGGGATAGTACCAGCACCAGTAACCTCCCCAGTATCCTCCATAAATAATTGTTGTTGACTCCCAAGCTGCAGGTAATAATTGCACATCAGGAGTAGTGATGTTGATATCCACTTTAGTCCAGCCCAAGTTTTGCATCTGCGCATCGATCTCAGCTAGCATTGGTACACCATAAATATCTTTAACGT
>Ga0207155_1196_pt1 | contig 13043 bp, 8 predicted proteins | sample Alteio_BWMinHeat_26_FD_153515 | JGI IMG/M metagenome (GOLD analysis project Ga0207155, IMG submission 153515) | Enriched cells from forest soil in Barre Woods Harvard Forest LTER site, Petersham, Massachusetts, United States -... | ecosystem: Environmental > Terrestrial > Soil > Temperate forest >... | reverse complement strand
AGATTATGGCGGCATGGCAGATATCACGTACAGTATTTCACTGGGTAGTAATATCCTTACCATTAATGGTAATAACGATGTTGCCTACGGGGCAATGCGGGATTTCTCTCTCAGTTTCACGGGAGGAAATAATAATTCTTCTCCTAATTTGCTCGCAGGCGCTGCTACCACAGGTACTTTTATCGATAATGGCAATGGTCCTTTTAACTCGACTCAATCGACCCTACAAGTGGGGCTAAATAGGATGGTTGATAATGGCAATAACAATATTGACTATGGGGCAATGCGCGATTTATCGATTAGCTTAATTGGCGGCAACGGCAACACCGGAAGTTATTCCGGGATTGCAGATTTAGATTTTTATGCAATGGAAATCGGTGGCAATCGCATTACCGTGAGTGGTAATAACGATGTGATCTATGGGGCCATGCGCGATTTTTCTTGGACTTTCACCGGAGGAAATAATAATAGCGGTTTATTCGCCGGCACTGCTACTACGGATGCGTTTAACACTGATGATGGTAACTTTGATACTTCCTCGAGCGTAGATATTGGCGGTAACATCATCAAAGTGGGCGATGGTTGTAATGAGCTTATCTATGGCGCAATGCGGGATTTATCCTACACCTTTAATCCAGGCAGTGGTAATAGCGGTTCCCAGAGCGGTTCGGCGCTACCTAATTTTAATTCGCTATTTAATACGTTTAATCCAGGAGGCAACCAAATAATCGTTGGCAATGGTAGTAATGACACTGTCTACGGGGCAATGCGGGATGTATCGTTAACTTTTAATCCTAGCAGTAATAATACCGGTTCTGGTTCTAGTTTCACCGGCACGGGTTTTAACATTAATATTATTCAAGCAGGAGGCAATGGTATCACTGTTGGCAATGGCGATAATGCTACTGTCTATGGGGCGTTGCGGGACTTTACCGTTACGATTACCGGTGGCAGTTATAGCCCTAGCGGATCTTTTAACTCAGCCAATAGCGATATAACAACATATGATTTTTCAAGTAACATCATCAAAGTGGGTGATGGTAACAATGATGTTGTCTATGGCGCAGGGCGAGATGTGGAAATCAATCTCACGGGTGGTAGCAATAATGGTGGCAATGGTTCAGAGCAGGATAACGGTTCTGCAATTATTGGAGATAGTCTGAGCTATAACAGCAATCGCATCATAGTAGGTAATGGTAATAATGATGTTGTCTATGGTGGTTTGCGAGATGTAACTCTCGCGTTTACAGGCGGAAATAGTAATAGTAGTACTAGTTTTGCAGGTGGTAGGAATGCGGGATCTGCTCTATCATCTGATGGGTTATTCGGAGCGATGTCACTCTCAGCCCAAAGCGTTATCACGATTGGCGACGGTAATAATGATGTTGTCTATGGGGGAATGCGTAATTTATCGATTACCTACCGTGGGGGTATGACTAATACCGGTACCGGCATTACTCAAGGTGATGCGGGATTCCAAGGGAGTTTCGATCCTAATTTCCCCAACCAAAATCCCAACTTTCATATCGGAGGGAGCATAATAACCGCAGGCAAGGGTAATAATGATACTATTTATGGATCACTCAAAGACTTCACCTATACGGCTATCGGTGGTAGTAGTAACGCAGGATTCGGGAATGGCACTACTACAGACTCGAGTGTTTTTTATGACTTTCTGATTAATCGCATCACGATTGGAGATGGTAACAACGATGTTGTCTATGGATCAATGCGGGATTTGACCATCAACCTTACCGGTGGCAATAATAATGTGGGGGGACAAAATAATGGTGACGCTACTGTGGGTGGAGATGCCATAGAAATGCGAGGGGATAGAATCAATGTCGGAAATGGTAACCATGATATTGTTTATGGATCAATGCGAGATGCAGAGATTAGCCTCACAGGGGGCAATAATAATATTCGTGATAATTTTGGAGGAATTGCATCAATAAATGATACTCTGTTTTTAACGGGCTTTAACAAAATAGCCGTGGGTAATGGTAATAATGACGTTATTTTCGGATCGTTACGAGATTTCACCGAGACGATGACGGGTGGTAGTAATAGCGCTTCCCTGATTGGTCAATTTGGGCCCTCTCAGAGTCAAACGGCAGGGAATGTCTGGCGATTTGATGGTAATACTATCACCGTTGGTTCTGGTAACAATGATGTTGTCTATGGGAGCATGCGGGATTATACCTTAAATATGATAGGTGGTAATGGTGATACGAGTGTAGATACGGGCGTTGCTCTTATCGGTGTTGATCTTGGTAATGCTGGTGGGCCTGACCCTGAGCAGAGTTTTTGGGGTAGCAACACGATACAGTTAGGCGATGGCAACAACGATCTTGTCTATGGATCGCTGCGCGATTTATCGATTAACCTCACCGGAGGAAATAATAATATTGGAAGCGCGACACAAACAACCTTCACGGGTGCGGCATTTTTCGAAATTTACAGATTGCATATAGGGAATAATACCATTACGGTGGGTAATGGTAATAATGATGTGGTCTTTGGAACAATGGATGATTTTAATATTACTTTAACCGGCGGCAATAGTAATACATTAGCAAGTTCTGCAGGTGCTGCAGTCATGACACAAAACAACCTCTTTGGAGGAAGTAATGACATCACTGTGGGCAACGGTAATAATGATGTGGTTTATGGTGATCTAGAAGAGTTGAGCATTTCGCTTATCGGCGGTCAATTAAACATCCCTGGCACACCAACGCACGGTGGCTTCCAAATTCCTGGTGGTAACCAATCCGGAGAAGCCGATTTTTCCAACAATCACTTTGCGTTCGGAGGCAACACCATCACGGTAGGCAATGGCAATTGTGATGTGGTATTTGCTTCTATGGATGATTTGACGATGTCCGCCGTACAAGGCAGTAACAGCCCTGCAGGGGATGCTACTTTTGGTCGCACGGGGAATAATACCATCATCTTTGCTAATAGTACCGTCACTATCGGCAATGGCAATAATGATACTGTCGTTGCGGATGATATTTTGGATCCTACAGGATTAAATTTGTATCTTGAAGCCACAACTCCGTCAGGCCATGCAAATAAAATTACCTGGGGTAATGATACTATTATCGGTGGCACGGGGACTTATAACTATGTGTTCACGATGATAGATTCTTCCAGTGGCCAAATGGCTATGCAAGGTGTTGACATTATCACCAAATTTACTCCACATGGTGGTGATGACCATCATGGTGGCGACGACAATCATGGTGGCGATGATCATCATGATGGTGGTGACAATCACGGTGGTGATGACCATCATGGGGATAATAATAATTGTGGTTGTGGCGACGGTAATTCCAATACAGGCGATAAGTTATCTTTTGGCGACGTGGTAGGCGCTGCTACGGCAGCCACCTTAGATGCCGTCTCGGCCTTCGTGGATATTCATCAAAGTGGCTCAGGGCCCATCCTTGCGGTTGCCGGGATCTTCAATCAAATGGGGAATGCTGCAGCAACGGATTTTCAAAATGCCATTAACAGCTTCACTGCAAGTGATGTTCATACCGGCTTAGCCTTACTCCAAGATGTCGCTAACTACATTACAAGCCCCACTGGGTTAGGTGCAGCTGTCACCCCAGGTGAAGCTCCTCATGGTGGAATAATCTTGGCAGCGCATACTACAACCGATATGGGCAGTTTCTCGCAAATCAATGCGTTGCATGGTTTAACGGTAGAGAACCATGCCATCGCGGTCCCTGTGCATCATGCTTAAGGACGCCACTCACCGCCTACGTGCCGCGGCTTGTCCGCGGCATCCAGGTGTTACGAACGGAGTTTTAAAAAAATAAAATAATCATAAATTGGGGGTTAGGGTCATGGGTAATAATCAAACAATTGTTGGTACGCCAGGTCCAGACGTTATTAATGAGACTGGCAACAACGATACCGTCTACGGCGATTTTACCAATCAATCTTATAGTTATGGCCCAGGCACTTACGCATTAACTTTAGCCGGCGGCGGCAACATCATTCATATGACAGGTAATAAAGATACCACGTATGGTAGCGGAAGAGATATTTCTATTTCTCTTACCGGTTCCGATAACAATACCGTTAACCCTAGCGATGGCGCCTCAATACTGACTGCCAGTATCCAATATGTGGGAAATAGGATCGTTGATGATGGCAATGACAGTGTTGACTATGGTTCAATACGCGATCTATCGATTAGCTTAACCGGTGGCAACGGCAATACAGTCGATTATGGCGGGATGGCAGATATAACGTACGCTATTTCACTGGGTAGTAATATCCTTACCATTAATGGTAATAACGATGTTGCCTATGGGGCAATGCGCGATTTAGCTCTCAGTTTCACCGGCGGAAATAATAATTCTTCTCCTAATTTGCTCGCAGGTGCTGCTACCACAGGTACTTTTATCGATAATGGCAATGGTCCTTTTAACTCGACTCAATCGACCCTACAAGTGGGGCTAAATAGGCTGGTTGATAATGGCAATAACAATATTGACTATGGGGCCATGCGCGATTTATCGATTAGCTTAACCGGCGGCAACGGCAATAACGGCGGCAACGGCACTACCGGCGGGGCCGGGATTGCAGATTTAGATTTTTATTCAATTTCAGGCGGTGGCAATAGTATTACCGTGAGTGGTAATAATGATGTGGTCTATGGGGCCATGCGAGATTTTTCTTGGACTATCACCGGAGGAAATAATAATAGCGGTTACTTCTCAGGCAATGCTACCACGGATGCGTTTAACACGGATGATGGTAACTTAGATACGCCCTCAAGCATAGATATTGGCGCTAACCTCATTAAAGTAGGCGACGGTAATAATAATGTTATTTTTGGGGCAATGCGGGATTTATCATACACCTTTAATCCAGGCAGTAATAATAGCGGTTCCCAAAGTGGTTTAGCGCAACTTGATTTTAATGGGCAAGGTGGTGGTTTGGGTGATACGTTTACTGCCGGATCCAATAGGATAACTGTTGGCAACGGTAATAATGACACTGTCTATGGGGCAATGCGGGATTTATCGGTAACCGTTAATCCAAGCACGAATAATAACGGTAATAACGACGGTATAGGAGGTAACATTGCGAATGATTCGATTACAGCAGGAGACAACCGTATCATTGTTGGCAATGGCGATAATGCCACGGTCTATGGGGCGTTGCGGGACTTAACCATTACCGCTATCAGTGGCAGTTATAACCCTGGCGGATCGAGTAACTCAGCCAATGGCGATACTCAATCGTATGATTTTACAAGTAATATCATCAAAGTGGGTGATGGTAACCATGATGTTGTCTATGGATCAGGGCGAGATGTGGAAATCACTCTCACCGGTGGTAGCAATAATGGTGGTAGCAGCTTCAACGGCATTGCATCTATGAATGATCATCTGTTCTATTTCGGCCGCATCGCAGTAGGTAATGGTAATAATGATGTTGTCTATGGTGGAATGCGGGATCTCTCTCTCACGTTTACAGGCGGAAGTAATAATAGCGGTAGGAGTACAGGATATGCAGCAGTGGATAATGATGCTTCTATATCAGCCGGAGGCGTTATTACCATTGGCGACGGTAATAATGATGTTGTCTATGGTGGCATGCGTAATTTATCGCTTACCTACGTTGCAGGTAATAATAATACCGGCGCAGCTGACGGTGACGCGGGGTTCTTCTCTGGAAGTGGCTTCCTTCCTCAGCCCAACTTTGATGCCCACGGGATCATAACCGCAGGCAATGGGAATAACGATACTATTTATGGCGCGCTCAAAGACTTCACCCTTACGCTTATCGGTGGTAGCAATAATATCGGTGTTAGCAATAATACCCTAACACATAGTTTTAATGGCAGTAGTGAAGACGACGCAGTTGTTTATCAATTTGGGAGTAATCGCATCACGATTGGTGATGGTAACAAGGATGTTGTCTATGGATCAATGCGGGATATGACCATCAACATTACCAGTGGCAGTAATAATGAGGGAAATGACAATGGTCATGCTCAACTGAGTGCTGATGTGATATCCATGCGGGTGGATAACATCCATGTCGGAAATGGTGATCATGATATTGTTTATGGATCAATGCGAGATGTAGAGATCAGCCTTACAGGGGGCGATAATAATACGAGCCAAACAACCGGATCGGAAGACGGTGGAACAGATGCAATAATGCATCTTAATAAGTTTTTAACGGGCCTTAACCAAATAACCGTGGGTAATGGTAATGATGACGTTATTTTCGGGACGTTACGAGATTTCAGCATGACGTTGATGGGTGGTAATAATAGCGCTGTTCCTCCAAGCAAATTTGTCTCATTGGGCCCCTCTGAGAGTCATGACCAGCAGACTGCGTACATATTTGAATCTAATAAAATCACTGTTGGTAATGGTAACGAAGATGTTGTCTATGGAGCAATGCGGGATTTTACCCTAAACCTGGTAGGTGGCAATAGTAATACCGGTTCCACGACTGGTAGTGCGCGTGTTAATCTTGACCAAGGATTTTTTGGTAAAAACACGATACAAGTAGGCGATGGCAGTCATGATGTTGTTTATGGATCGCTGCAGGATTTATCGATTAGTCTCACCGGAGGGAACAATAATATTGGAAGTGCAGGGGCAGCTCTAAGTGAATCGACTTATCAGACAGCAAATAATACCATTACGGTAGGCAACGGTGATAATGATGTTGTCTTTGGAACGATGGAGGAATTTTCCATTTACCTAACCGGTGGGGACAGTAATACCCTAGCAAGTAGTTCAGGTGCAGGCCTGACAAGGACCAATTTCTTTGGTGGCAGTAATACTATCACCGTAGGTAACGGTAATCATGATGTGGTTTATGGTGATTTAGAAGAGTTAACCATTTCTCTCACCGGCGGTCAAATGAACATTCCTGGCACAGCCCCTCCCAGGGAAGAACCCGGAGAAGCCAATTTTTCCGTCAATCACTTTACGTTCGGAGGCAACACCATTACGGTAGGCAATGGTAATTGTGATGTGGTATTTGCTTCTATGGATGAATTGGATATTTCAGCCGTGCAAGGCAGTAACGCCCCTGCAGGAGACGCTACCTTTGGTAATCCAGGGAGTAATACGATGATATTTGCCAATAGCACCGTCACGGTCGGCAATGGCAATAACGATACTATCGTGGCCGATGATATTTTGGATCCGAGTGGCGTAAATTTGTACCTTGAAGCCACAACACCGCCAGGACATGCAAATACCATTACCTGGGGTAATAATACAATCATTGCAGGCACGGGATCTTCTTATGACTATGTGTTCACGATGATAGATTCTTCCAGTGGTCAAATGGCTATGCAAGGCGTTGACATTATCACCAAATTTACTCCACATGGTGGTGATGACCATCATGGTGGCGACGACAATCATGGTGGCGATGATCATCATGGTGGTGGTGACAATCACGGTGGTGATGACCATCATGGGGATAATAATAATTGTGGTTGTGGCGACGATAATTCCAAAACAGGCGATAGGTTATCTTTTGGTGACGTGGTAGGCGCTGCTACGGCAGCAACCTTAGATGCCGTCTCGGCCTTCGTGAATATTCATCAAAGTGGCCACGGAGCCACCCTTGCGGTTGCCGGGATCTTCAATCAAATGGGAAATGCTGCAGCAGCGGATTTCCAAACGGCCATTGATAACTTCACGACAACTGATCCTAATACGGGCTTAACTTTGTTACAAGATGTGGCCAACTACATTACCAGACCTGACGGAGGCGGATTAGCGGGGGCTGTAAGCCCTGGCGAAGCACCGCATGGTGGAATAATCTTGGCAGCGCATACTACAACCGATATGGGCAGTTTCTCGCAAATAAATGCATTGCATGGTTTAACGGTTGATCACAACCCAATTGCTGTGCATGTACATCACTAAAGAAAAAGGAAAATTAAACAGGGAAGTTTATCTCTCTATGACTTTATAAATTATCACGGCAAAATTTGCACTTTCGTACCCACATCGGCAAGATTAAAAATTTCTTCGATTTCTTCATCAGTCAGCGCAATGCACCCTAAGGTCCAATCTCTCATCACATGCCATTTCCCTTTGGCTTTAACATGTGCGCCTAAACCATGGATCATAATATCGCCGCCAGGATTAACACCGACTTTTTGGGCTAAGATTTGATCTTCTTGTGAAGGATAAGAAAGTTTTAGCGACAGATGAAATTTGCTGAAAGGATTTTTCCCGACAATAAAATAAGTGCCTTCGGGGGTTTTACCATCGCCTTGTTGCGTTTTATGTCCCTCAGGTGAGAAACCGAGTGCGATGCGATAGGATTTAATGACTTTATCTTGATGGTACAGCGTTAATATTCTTTTTTGTTTTTCAACTAAGATAGAATCAACTGTAGTAAAAGGTGTTTGAGCGCTTACCTTGGCAGCAATACACAGGATCCCTAACAATAACCCTATCCCTTTAGCCATGCGGCCTTCCTTGCCTATACCTTATGATCTAAGTGTAGTTAAGGGTTTAAAAACCGTGGATTAGGGCTGCCACTGTGTATAATTACGGCTTATTCCTGGCAAACAAAAAAAAATACCTCAATATTTTTATCCGCATGACGATAAAAACATCGTAACCATTCATCTTGGTAGTTCTGTATAAACATGTAACCTAAGTATTAAGGGAATTAAATATGGCCTCCATCAAAAAAACTGCGCTTATTATTGCTTGCTCTTTATCATTAGTGGGTTTGAGTTCTGCTGTTAACGCTAAAGATACTGATGCTAGCACGCATTTTAGTTATGACACGACTCAGCCTATGCAAATTGCGAAGGAAACTGACGAAAGCAGCACAAAGAGCAGTAAAAAAGCGAAAAGCAAAGAGCAATCTAGCAAAGCTAAGTCAACTGCCCATAAATCGAGTAAATCGACTGAAAGCAAGACGGCTGAAAGCAAAACATCTGTGCATCACAAACATCATAAGCATCACAGACATTATGCGCATCGTCATCACCACCACCACAAGCCTTATCATTATTACTCTAAACGTAATAAAGCGTATTCACCTTCTTACTATCGCAGAGAGTATAATGAAAAAAGGTATCACGAATATCACATGGAAAATAAAGGTGAATTAAGAGATATTAAATAATCTGATTAACTTTCTTTTGTAATGGGAAGTGATTTACAAAGATCACTTCCTTTTTTTCAATATCGATGAAAAATCATGGAACGCTATGAAGGATATTAAAAGCGGTATCGCAAAATATAGAAATTGCACCATCAGCTTTACCATTAAAGAAGCGGATGGTAAATATTTTGCGCATGCGCAAATTCATGATCCCATGAGTGATAATATTGAAACGGTTTGGTCAGATGAAAACCTGCCCTTTAAATCTTCTGGTATCGCCGAAGCTGAAATTATTAAATCTGCTAAAGAAATCATCGATCAATTATTTGAATCCAGGTAGTACCCTTGAATACAACACCTCCTTAAATTACAATGCCATCATCGTAGTGTTTTCCATTAATCCTTAGTTGACTGGCACATTATGCGTATAATCACTCTCGGCTTTTTTTTGCTGCTTTTGATCAGCAATGCATTTGCACAAGATAAACTGATTTTTGCTTTAGATCTTATTCGCCATGGCGATAGAACCCCCATTCATTCGGTGCCTGCAGCCACCTACCAGTGGCCTGAAGGTGCGGGGCAATTAACCACCCGCGGCATGGCGCAAGAATATCAACTCGGAAAAAAACTGCGGCAATACTACATCGAAAAACAGCATTTTTTACCTGAGATCTATAAAAGTGAGCTCATGTATGTACGCTCAACCGATTACGATAGAACACTCATGAGCGCACAAGCATTTTTAATGGGATTTTATCCCGCAGGGAACGGACCACAAGGTTATCAACCGATCCCCATTCATACCCAACCTGTCGATAATGATGCCATTATTCCGAAACAATTAGTCTGCGACAGTTGCAAAGAAGATCTTTTTAAAAAATATGTGTATCCCCAAAAAGCGTGGCAGCAAAAACAAACGCAACTCATGCCTAAATTTAAACAGTGGGGCCAAGCAATTGGGAGTGAAATCCATGAACTGCGCCAATTGGCCAAATTGGGCGATACTTTTTACATCTATCAACAACATCACATCCCTTTGCCCAAAGATCTCAGCCAACAAGATATTGCGGAGATCATCCACGAAGGCAATTGGGCACTCGCGCATTTATTCACACCACAAAGCATTGGTAATAATATGGGCCAAGGCCTTTTAAGCCTAGTAACACAATACCTGCAAGAAGGTGCTAAACAACAAACTCCCTTAAAATATGTGTTACTTTTTGGTCATGATAGTAGCATTATGACTTTGTTCAGCGCGATGTCAGCCCCGCTAGAAGAACCGCCGCCTTATGCCAGTCGAGTGAATTTTTCACTTTATGAAAAATCTTCCGGGGAGCACTATGTGACGGTAAGCTATAACGACAAATCGATGGCTATTCCCCATTGTGGCAAAAGTGAATGTACATTAACCACATTTTCTGAACTCGCTGAAACAGCAAAATCTCTAGCCCAAGCGGCAGCGACACAATAACCCCTATCATGGAAACACTATTTACTACCGCAACCTCACAAAAATATGCGCTACGCCGCGAAAGAATCTTTATGGTATTAGCGGGTCTGTTTTTGGGCACCCTGGGGATTATTAATATCTTAGGCGTGAGTCGGTTTATCGATCTCAGTCTATCTTTGGGGGATTATACACTTCCCATGATTTTGCCCTTAGGCGTGCTACCTTACCCTGTCACTTTTTTATGTGCTGATCTCATTTCAGAATTTTATGGTAAACATCGCGCTACCTTGATCATTTGGATCGGATTGTTAGTGAATGTGTGGATCTTATTTATTCTTTGGTTAGCGGGGTATTTGCCACCCCATGTCACACTGGACCCTAGCACCCAATTACCAGAAATAAGCCATCCTGATTTTGCTTTTTACAAAATACGAATATTTACTTTAGGCAGTATCTTTGGCTCGATGTTAGCGTATATCGTAGCGCAATTATTGGACGTGCATTTATTTCAATATTGGAAGAAACTCACGGCAGGCAAACATTTGTGGTTAAGATATAATGCCTCCATGCTCATCAGTCAATTTGTCGATACCGTGATTGTACTGGTGGTTGCTTGTCTGATGACGCATGCACTTCCCCCTGCACAACCTGGCGAAAGTATATTGCAACAACTCATGACTTTAATTTTCTCGTGTTATGTTTTTAAAATGATGGTTGCCTTAATTGATACCTTGCCTTTCTATTTAGCGGTGGTTGGTTTACGACGCTACTTAAACCTACCTGCTTTCCCACCCAAACCGCGAGCACACCCGCTACTCACTTTTGTCGATAATAATTGATTATTTATAGCCTAGCCAAGTTCACAGCCTTTACCCAGTTTGAATTAGTCTATGATTTAAACACATGATTTCAATACCCAGATAAATCAATTTTTCTGAGTATGTAAAGTCAGTCTTGTAAAAATTTATACGATAACTTGAGGAGTGATATCATGGCTAATACCAATAGACCCGAGCACGGCAATCCTAAACATACCCAACCTGGAACGCACCAAACAACTGGTACGCCTAAAACAACGAAACCTGGCACACACGATCCTATGCAACAACCAGGACGTACGACTAACCCAAACATGCCAGGCACTAACAAACCTAATAGAGACAGAAATAGCTAAGAGAGGTTTTTTCAATCTCTTAGTCAATTTGTGATCTGTTAATGAATTCACCTGTCTTTTAGAGAAGTTTTGCTAAAAGCAGGTGAATTTTTTCATTGTCTGAACGACTTCTGTTACTAATTGCTCTGCTTGAAAATCAAACCGCATCACATCCTGCCAATGGCGTAGCCAAGTTAATTGACGTTTCGCTAATTGCCGAGTCGCAGCAATCACATTGGCTTTCATGTTCTCTTCTGAAATTTCACCTAATAAATATTGCCAAATCTGTCGATAGCCGACAGCACGGATCGCGGGCAGCGTGGGCTTAAGATCACCTCGTGCTTGCAGTTTTGCAACTTCTTGCACAAAACCTTGTTCTAACATGGCGTTAAAACGCACGGCAATGCGTTGATGTAATTCCGCTCGTGGTGAGATTATAGGCTCAACACTGATATTGATAAATTTAAAGGGACTAACCTCCTCTCGTGGTTGAGAAACCCAATAGGATTTGGGTTTGCCGGTGAGATAATATATTTCCAACGCACGCAAAATTCGATGCGGATCGCTGGGCCGAATTTGACTGGCACTGACAGGATCGATATTTTGCAATTGTTGATGTAATGCTAACCAACCCTGAATTTGCGCTTGTTGTGTCAGCTGTTCTCGCAAAGATGGATCGGCATTGGGTAGTACAGATAGTCCTTGTTGTAAGGCTTTAAAATATAGCATCGTGCCACCCACCAGCACCGGCAATTTATTCCGCTGTAAAATGTCAGCAATGATTTCTTTTGCATCTTGACAAAATTGTGCAGCACTATAAGCCAGCGCAGGATCTAAAAAATCCATTAAATGATGTGGGATCTGTTGACGAATAGATAATGCGGGTTTGCCCGAACCAATATCTAAGCCTTGATAAATTTGCGCAGAATCGACATTAATAATTTCAATGGGAAATGCCTGCGCCAAAGCAATAGCGAGATCGGTTTTGCCACTGGCCGTGGGCCCCATTAAACACAGAACAATCGGTTTTTTTTTCGCTAACATTAGTCAGAAGACATTTCACTGCGCATGACAGGATAGCGTCGCAAGGCTTTAACCATGCCCCAAACACTTATCAAAATCCAAGCAGCTTCCATCATCATGGCAGGGGTATTCCAGTGAAATAACAGTGAATACACAACAAAAAATGAGCCAACCAAATTTAAGAGAGAATAACATAATCCTTCAGAGGGCAGGCGATTGGTTGAAGCAATAAATAAGCCAACAAGGTCAAGAATACCCCGAAAATTCCAACATAATCTGCAATTTGAT
>Ga0207155_1195_pt1 | contig 13080 bp, 15 predicted proteins | sample Alteio_BWMinHeat_26_FD_153515 | JGI IMG/M metagenome (GOLD analysis project Ga0207155, IMG submission 153515) | Enriched cells from forest soil in Barre Woods Harvard Forest LTER site, Petersham, Massachusetts, United States -... | ecosystem: Environmental > Terrestrial > Soil > Temperate forest >... | reverse complement strand
CTTGTGCTGGTTAGTTTTTTGAGTGATTCCTGAATTTTAGCTAATGTTGTTGGGCTTGGAGTTTCCTTTAAAAGTTTTCCGCCCTCTACCTTAAGTAGTTCAAGAAGTGCTTTTGAAAAATTTTGTGCGGATAAATAAGACGGTTTTTTTATTAGTCCACCTAAACTTCCACTACCCAAGTATTTTATCAGTGGTTGATTAAAGAACCCTTCCGACAGTACAGTTGTCTTGGAGCCATCATCAAGCATTCGTTTGATCCCACTCTCAAGAAAAGATGAACGTAGCCGAATAAGTGTGGCTACCATTTCCGTAACCGTTGTTGTAAGCAGACTATATAAACTGTAGATAAACACTAATCCAATAACCACATCCAATGCAACCGATCCGGTCATAAATTTGATTCTTAATCGCCTACTCTTCTTCGGATTTTCGGCTTGCTCCGCTTAGATTAGTGCATGATGCTTTGAAGACTTTGAGCCGTTACTTTATAGATTGATCTTCTGGCGTGACCTTTCGCTCCACTATCCCACATCGTGCGCATGATCATTGGATCAAAAAGTAAACTATTGCTTAATAAATTGTAATCTTCATCGTACATATAATAAATGCTGATTGTAAATAATTGTGAAGGAGTGCTTGAACTTTCCTTCTCACAATTTTGAAGTTTATCCAACAAAACCCCGGTTTCGATATTTTGTCTTTTGACTGACTCGGTAAGAATGTCAATTGTTCTTTCCAATCCGGTCAAGACGCCCTTTTGTGTCCAGTTGATATCGGTGGGTCGCTTTGTACTGTGAACAATTACGTCAATGTTATAGATGCCACGGTCAACGGCCAAATTAATTGCTTTTGTAAGTGGCACTGCTTCGCGTAGTCCTCCGTCTTGCCAATAGCATGTTGTCTTTTCTTTATTCCCTTTTTCTGGATTAGACTGGGTTTCATAGATAGACATGAATACCGGTTGATTCGCAGAAGCCCATATCCAATTTACAGTGCTGTCATACGAATATTTTTGGGTAGACATGTAATAGACATTATAGTCCGTCATATTGGTGACGGTTGAGAAAAATTCACGGCCACTTTTTTTTAGTAGATTATAATCGTTGAGTGTAAAGTTTTGTTTGATTCTTGTAAGGAGATTTTTAGATTCTCCAAGCGTTCTATAAAATAATGCTCGCCATATCCCGTTGAAGGCCTTAATGTCCCCCTTAGAGTTGAATGGATTTACATTGAAAATGCTGCGCGGTGTAACCGAAGTGTAGGCATTTTCTAATGTATCGAATTTGTGGAGCAAAACGAGCGGTCCCATCAAACTTCCAGTGCTGGTACCAATAGCGATCGTATAATTTTTATTTTCTGCTGTTGTAAGATGCTTGGCTAATCCTGCTCCCCACGCACCGCGTGCGCCTCCTCCAGAAATGACCAGTATACTTGAATTATTTATTTGAGCCTTTGAATAAAAGGATAGGGTAGTTGTAAGTACCAGATAGACTAGTCCAACAATGATTTTCATTTTGAAGGCCGAAATAGAAAGGCGATCTGAAACTACCCTTAGATATGTAGGTTTTCAACCTGCAAGTAGATTTCGGTTGAGATGAATTAGAATTTGGAGGGAATGAGCTAGAATTCGGTGGTCACCAAATTGACTTCAGTTAATTTTTTGAATTTTAAACCTGAAAATATAAATCAGCCTCTGCTTTTCTTCGTCGAATAAGCCCTTCTACGATCGACCCATTTGAATGCACCCAACGCATAAACTCATCGCGGATAGTTGGATCAACAGGGTTTTTATTCACCTTCATTCGCAATGTACTTTGCTTCAAGGCCATATCACCCAAGTTGTAGGCAAAGGAAACTAATGCGCCAAATTGGTTAGATGACAAGTCATCTCGAAGCAACAAATCTATGGCTACTGATTTTTGAGAGACTTCATATTGTAAAAAGTTTTCGGCCTGAGCCTCAGTAATGGGCGGGTCGGTGAGGGCTACCATCTTTCCTCGCAAATAATACGGTGGGTATTTGATAGTACCGTAGCCAATAGTGAAAATTTCTGGTCTATCGGCAGCGCCATGATAAGGGTGAAGTACCAGGCCTTCAAAACTTTTGATTAGGTTAATGCAATTGGAGTTGATGGTGATCATGAGGGGTATTTATATTTTGCACGTTGCATTTGTTATAGTTATCTGCATAACTAACTATATGATCGTTATTTTAACAATATTCTCTTTGAGGATTTTCACAGGTTTATCCGAGGCATTTAACCACATCATCATATTGTCTTGATAGCTGATGCGGCCACAATAGGTGTCTGTTAGTGTGACCACTTTATAAAGAGTAGGATCTTCCAATGCTTTCTCAGACTGGTTCCGAGCTGTTAGACTAAATAACTTCAAAAGCTTCATGCAATCATTTTAATTTATGAACTAGTCGATTTTTGATTCTGAATCCATCTTAGTAAGTAATTATAGGTAACCCTAAACTCCTTAAGCTACCGCATGGCCGGTAAGCCTTCAACCGATAAATAGAATTTGGCAGGCATGGTTTAGAATTCGGTGATATTTGATAAGAATTTGGAGGCTGTTAATTTCAGGAAACTGTCTTCTTTGCTCGAATGACCCCAATGAAATAAATAAGATTGGTAGTAATATTAACTAGATTATGTGAAAACCAAGCTTTAGCAACAACAAAGACAAGAGTGCCTAAGATGAAATAAGTACAAAAGCAGTAGAAGAATATGCCGAGTAAGATCCACACCATAAGGTTTCTGGAAACATCCGGAGTTTTTTCAACCATTTTAAGAATGAAGAAGCAAGAGGAAAAAGCGATTAATACTTGAGAAAAAATTTTAAAGCGCCCCATCCATTCCGGAGAATAAAAACGCAATAGCCAAAGTGGAAGAAGAACCGTCCACAACCAATTGTATAGAGATTTTATGCGAGGATAAGGAGATACTCTTCCAAGAAACCAACTTAAAAAAACGGCTTCAAAAAGATCGTAAGAGTGATGTAGAAAATTAAGAATCTCACTGTTATTAGTTGAGTAAGTGTACCAACTGGCTACATCCATTAAAAAACCAGTCAATAAATAAAGTGCTAGCGCTTTTATCTCGAATTCATAATTTTTGAAGTTCTTTAATAAAAGAAATAAAGGCGCTAGCACTGAGAACGTAGAAACAATTGAAATCCAAGATATAAGTGAGTCCATACCGATGAAACGAATTAGTTTTCGTTGTCGGCACTAAAAATATTGAAACTTTAGCTTAAAACAGCATTCTCTATTTTATAACCTACCCAAAGTTTTCAACTTCAATGGATATTGGATGATCAATGGATTCAGTTTCAAAGTAATTTTGCATAAGTGGTGGCCAACTTAATTGCATTACATCATTGGCGTGCTTAGTAGGGAGTTTTGTTAAGTCCTTTCCAACAGGGAAGAGTATCACTCGGATTCGGTTAGCCCCATGTCCATATGATGTCTCAAGTCCAAAATGGTAACGCACATATTGAATATCGCCCAGTTTCAGGAAGTCATCGATAACATATTGTCCGGTTTCGGGTGTAAAGTTTTCAAAATAGGCAAGTGGATAATAGCAAAACTCCCTGTTCTCTTTTTTGCCACCAAAGTTTTCCATAAAGGCTTTTCCGAATTTTTTTACATCGGTTTGTCTTATTGCCTCTGTCTGGAGATTGCAATCCCTATATTGTTGGATGAATTGATCTACTTGCGCGATATCGGTACGATCAAAATTGGCATCATCAAAAGTAAATGATGTTACAGGCTTGTGAAGGATTTCGGACTCTGGCACTGTTGGGATCTCTGAGGGTTTCCGATCCCGTGGCCATTCATTTACTGAATCTTCAATGGAGAGAAATACCTTCTTATCCAAAGAAGTCTGGCTTTGATCAAAACAGTACCAAAATTGCTTGGCGCAACTTCCGTTTCCGAGTTGAAAATCAGTAAGTGGTAATGTTCCTCCGATTGCAAGATCAGAAAGCCCTCTTAATGCAGGTTCATTAAGAAAGTTATAGATCAAGTCGATCATGGTTTCGTTGCCATTTGATTTTCTTTCAGCTGGCATCAGTTTTTTGTAAGACATTAATTTCGACATAGAGGTTGGTTTTTAAAGGTGGATAATGAAACTCGTTTAAAATCTGTTGCTTATAAGCGAAAAGAGAATGAGTCGATGTCCTTACCTGCTGAACTCACCATTTTTGTTAACTGAAATTCTGCTTCCTTCGGTGATGAGATGGTGATGGAATAGGGGCCGCGGCCACTGACGAACCAATGGACGATGTGGTCTTCATTTTCTTCAACGTCAACCAAAATGGAATCAGAATCTTTAATAACCAGTTCGTTGTTGAGATAAAGTCGCAACGAGCCGTTGCCAACAAACGCAGATGCGATCATTTTTGCCATATCATTTTCTAATTTGAATCGAATGTATAGTGCTTCGTCAAATTGGAAAACCACAAATTAGAAATCGGAGGACTTGACTTAGATATTGGTGGAAAACAAAGAGAAAACGGTTAGAGCTTATGGAGCTGTTGAAGGAATTCGTCCTTGCGTCTTCGTGAAACTTCGATAACCGAACCATCGGTCATCCGGACATAGCCACCTTCACCCTTAATGTATTCTTTGATACATTCCATGTTGATTAAGTGTGAATTATGAACTCTAAAGAAATGATAGCCCATCAACATCAATTCGATATCCTTCATCGTTTTTGAAATGATGATTTTATTTTTGTCATTAGTATGAAACGTAGTGTAGTTGTTATCCGATTCGCAGCGGATAACGTCTTTAATGGAAACAAATAAAAAACCGTTGGCCGTAGGCAGAGCAATTTTTGTTTTCGCATCAGCTTCTGGCAATTGAAGATTGGAAAGTAGATTCTGTATGTTCGCTCCTTTATCTTGATGAACCCGTTGTTGTTTAAATTTTTCCAGAGCCTGAGCAAAATCATCTCGTGCAACAGGCTTCATCAGATAATCAATTGCAGAGAGGCGGAATGCCTGTACTGCAAAATGATCGTAAGATGTGGTAAAAATTATGTCAAATGGAATTTGCTTCATTTTTCCAAGCATGTCGAACGATGTTCTTGAGGATAGCATCACATCTAGCAGTGCAAGATCCGGTTTTGCTGATTGCAGCAAAGCTTCTCCTTCTTCAACGGAAGAGGCTATTCCTACCAACTGAAATTCAGGAAATGAAGAAAGCATTTCCTTAATAGTTTGTTGTTGATGAAATTCATCTTCAACCAAGGCGACAGTGTACTTCATAGCTTAATCTTCATAAGGTATAACAAGGACGATGCGTTTTCCGGTTTTGCCATCGGCGCGAAACTGGATTTCAAATTTTGCTTTTGTTTTATTCAAAGAATTAATAATATTAATCCTTTCCTGAATAAGACTCATGCCCATTGAAGTTTTTTTTACAACCCGTGACAAGTCGAGCTCTGATTTGCCCTCAGTCTCTTTTCCATTATCTTCTATCACACATTGTAGATGTCTATCATCTAATTTTGAAAACAGAATATCGATTCGACCTCCTTCTCCAGCCTGGTTAAGACCGTGCCAAATGGAATTTTCAATAAAAGGTTGAATCAACATGGGTGGAATATTAATCTTTTCCACGGAAAGATCATCACTAAATTGAATTTGAAAGTCAAAGGAATGATTAAGGCGAAGTTGTTCTAGTCGAATGTAGTTTATGTTAGCTTCCACCTCATCCATAAGTGGCACCATGCGGAGCGCGGAACTTTCCAGCGTATGTCGGATAAGTTGAGAAAATTTCACCAGGTATTCACCAGCTTGAGCCTGGTTGGTATGCATGTAGTGATGAATAGAATTAAGGCAATTAAAAATGAAGTGAGGGCTCATCTGAGCGCGCAAGGCTTTCAATTCTCCTTCAGCAATACTCAATTTAAGATTAGCTTCATGGTGTTTGAAAAACGTTTCGCGCTTGGAGCGATAAAAAACAAAAACAATAAATGAAAACGCAACTACAACCGGAATAAGCACCATAATAAGGGCTCGTTGAACCTGCTCATTTTGCTGTTCCACCAATGAACTTAAGGTGGCGGGACTGCTTTGAAACAGTAATACACCTGAGATAAAACAATTATTAAAAAAGCCTAGACCAACAAGATTCAACACCAAAAAACACATCATAAATGAAATTTAAGATGTTTTTTTAGTCAATCAGGTTTATTTTGAATGATTATTTCGAATCACCCAATTAGGATAAGAGTTTGCGATTTTATCACGTTCCGTCAGTGTGACTATTTCAAAAATGGTTTTGTAATTATTGATGGGCTTCCTTCTAACTGCGGTTGTTGCAAATACTTGCCTTTTTTCAAAGCTTGATTCACATTCTTAACGACTGCAGTTAGATTTTCAGTCAGGCCTCCCGATTTTTTCAATTCCGACAATAAATAATAAGTAAGTGCTCCGTTATATCGACCTTTTATATAAGCGTCAGCAGAGGTCTGGTCAGATTTACAACCCGAGATAAGGGCAACGTTGAGATTGCTCGCAGATTTATTCATTGTTAGGGCGCGGATATTTTGATCCTTGGCAGTGCGTAACCGCCAATCGAGATCAACCGGTGGAAGGATGGTGCGATGCTTGGCCTTAGGTTGGCCCTTTGGTTTAATAAAATTACGCGAGAGGTCGCCTGAATGACACGAGTCGGAAACCCAAACAAACTCAACACCTGCAGGTACTGACGCAAATAGCTTATTGAATTCTTTGTCTCGAATCATGTGGGCATCTGACCAGTCAAAATCTACAGGGCAAATTACTTCATCCAATCCATCTACCTCAGCCTTGGGGTTACGGGTTGCCACTTGAGCTCCATGGCCGCTATAATGAAAGAAGGCACGGTCACCTGCTTTCAGTCCATCGAGAAGCCAGCTTAACCTTTCTCGGATGCCTTGCGTGGTTGCACGTGCATCGGTGAGCAATCGAATATCGCTATGAGTAAAATTACATTTGGCAGTAAGAAAATTGGCCATGTCTTGCACATCATTGATGCACCCATTCAGTTCGTTGCCTGGATATTTATTGATCCCGACTAGTAATGCCTTATTCATTTTTAATTATTTATTATTTGTAGGAATCCCCTTGATTCAATACCATTTACGGAATCATAATCCCAATAATATTGTGATCTAATAACCAAAGATTGATACATAAGCAATTATAATCAAGAGTAATTATTCTTTTGTTTAAGGGTATTTTTCCCGTATCAAAAATGGGAAAACCCCCGTAGCATCTTACGCAAAAATTAGCCACTTTTGATTTTATATAGTAGACTTTAATCAATAAACGACTATGGCAAAAAAGATACAAACCAGCAATGCACTTCAATTCGTATTTAGTGCTAGTACATTGAAAGGAATTCTTAGTAACAACCCAGACAAAGTACAATTTACAGTTACCGTTGAAGAGGCAGTTACAAAAACCGGTGAAAAGGTAGGTGCCTTACGTATAGATGCAGTTGGATATATTAAAGGCAAGCCAATTAAAACACGGGATGGTGGAGGCGGTTGCCCAATACCTCCTTGTACACCGAAGTAATAGTGTTTCAAAGTTTATATATAGAGGTCGGACAATTGAGGAGCATTTAGCTAAATGCTCAATATTCTTCAAGTCTGTATTTTTATTTAATTAGAAATATCTTGAGTTTTCAGTACCTTATTACAGCCTTTTTAGAGCCAATATCCTATTTTACTTACTTGGTGTCTATCTTATTATATAGCTGGAGCTGGCAGGCAAATTTTCGACTCAGAGTCCTTTCAGGATATTATGCTATTGCAACAGCTTTAATGATTATAGCAGCATTAGAAAATCAAGATGGTTCAAACATAGGCATGTATGATATGTTGTTTTTGTCGACTTCAATCGGCCTTGGGATTTACTTCTATACAGTATTACAGGTTTTAATAAAGAGAGTTGTCGTTGTATTCATATGCAGCTTTGAGATTATCTATTTCATATTTAATAATATCATCTTTAAAGGCTCTCCTTTGTTTGATAGCACGGCTTATGTTATTTTATCAATCGGAGTCGTTATTATGATTTTCATGTTTATGCACCAAATCTTAACAAACGTTTCTGATAAATCATTATTAGTGAATTTTGAATTTTGGTTCGTAGCGTCTTTGATGATCTATTTTCTTGGTTCTTTTGTAATTTTTCTCACGTTCACCTATCTCACCAGAAAGATACTTCCGGCTCAACTTTATTCTGCTGAAAATAGACAATTGCTTACTGCTGTATGGGGAGTTCATAATGTTCTGTTATTTTTAGGCTCCCTTTTAACCCTCGGTAGCCTGGTATGGATATCCTTTCGCAAGAAATTACAATCATCTTAGTGGGATCAACATTCTTCTTACTGGTGGCAGTTGGTATAATTGTTCTTTTCTTGATCTATCAAAAGAAGCAACTGCAGTTTATTTTGGAGAAACAAGAACTGAGCAATCATTTTCAGAAAGAATTACTCACTACTCGAATTGAGGCACAGGAAGAAACACTCAATCAACTCAGCCGTGAATTACATGATAATGTCGGGCAGCTTTTGAGCAGCTCCAAACTTTTGATTGGGGTTACAAGACGCGCAATGACAAGCCCGATGGAAGAACTTCAGTTGGCTGAAGAGACCGTTGCAAAAGCAATCACAGAACTTCGAGCTATGAGCAAATCGCTTAACAAGGATTGGCTGGAGAAATTTGACTTTATTGAAAACCTGACGGCAGAAGCCAAACGCATCAATGCGGCAAATGAATTTGAGATGACCATACATCATCCTGAAATAATTAATTTGTCACCTGAACATCAACTGATCCTTTTTCGTATTGTTCAAGAAGGATTCCAAAATTCTTTAAAGCATGCCAAGGCCAACCAAATCAATATTATTGCAGAACAAATAGAAGCGCAAGTTATCGTGAGGATAGAAGACAATGGTAAGGGCTTTGATGTGTCGGATAGCTCACGGCAGGGAGTGGGCATGATCAATATTAAAAACAGGGCGCAAATGTTGGGGGGATCGGCCAAATGGCAATCAAGTGAATCAGGTACCGCAATCATTATTCAAATTCCAATCCAACAAGTATGAATATCAACATTGGTTTAGTCGATGACCATCAGCTTTTCAGCAAGTCACTCGAAATGATGCTTGCCAGCTTCAAGGGGTTCTCGGTAGTAGTAGATGCTCGAAATGGTGTTGACCTTCAGGAAAAAATGAAATCCATTGATGTCTTGCCAGATATTTTATTGATTGATGTAAACATGCCAATGATGAATGGCGTGCAAACGGCAACATGGATGAGAGAAAACTATCCTGCGGTTAAGCTGGCTGCATTATCAATGAATGACAATGACCAGTCAATTATCAATATGTTTAAAGCAGGTTGCTGCGCTTATTTATTTAAGGATACTCACCCCAATGACTTCGAGTTGGCACTAAATCAAATTTACCATAAGGGTCACTACAATTCAGATCACCATTTGATCAACTACAGTAAATTGGTGGCAAACAGAGAAAACGAGGAAGTTCATTTAACTGAAAAAGAAAAGGAATTTTTGACTTTAGCATGCAGTGATAAAACCTACCGGCAAATTGCTTCCATCATGAAATTAAGTGAACGCACTATTGATGGCTATCGCGAGTCCCTTTTTAAAAAATTAAATGTTCAAAGTCGCACGGGTATGGCTCTTGAAGCGATTCGAAAGGAACTGGTGAAGTTATCTGAGCCACGCAATGGAGCTTAGTCTTTAAATCGCAACTTGAAAACCAAGAGTGTCGCGGCAAGCATCAGCGTGATAAGATTGGCAGCAATCACGGGAACATCCTTCTGGAATATACCATATGCAAGCCACTGAATTACTCCAAAACAAAATAGTGAAAACATACTCAAGGAAAGGTCCTTTGCCGAGCGACTTTTCCAAGTTTTGATGACCTGAGGTAAAAAGGCTACGGTGGTGCATACACCCGCTGATAATCCCAAAATATAAACGAAGTTCATAAACTGAATTTTACATAAAGATAGCCTGAAGATTAGTTCTGTTTAATGAGGTGTAAGATTATATAAGTGAAGAGAAGGATCAATCGTTTGTGGAATTAATTGTTTGAGAAGTAGTTAGTTAAGGTAATGCAATGACTGTTTCTGATACTGTATTAAATGATGAGAGTGAGTGGTATTTATGAAAAATGTGATTTCAAAATAGACTCCTTGATTAGCAAATGTATGGTTAGGTTGAGTGCTACTGTTTGTAAGGTTAACTCCCGGTGAATTGCAAGAAAATTCAGTTCTCTCTAAGGGACTTTTTGCCCCTAAACTTAATTGATTCAAGAAATTCATACTGTATCCTAATGTAAAACGAATCGGAAAATTATTTTTTATTCTAGGAGCAATTGTCGCTTGAATTTTAAAATCGCCTCCAACGCTTTTCAAATAAGGAGTTATTTTATCACTATGGGTTGTTGAGCTTTTTGATGTTAAGGCTTGCGGAAACATTTGGCTAAGTAGCAGCACATTTCCTTGGCTATTGTCAATGGTTTTATGAAAATCAATCGATGAAAATGACACCCCCAGACCAATAGCCGGGCTAAACCTCCAACGGTTATTGTGAAAAATATGATTTCGTCCCAAGATGAAATCGAATGTCAGATTAGGGGTTGTTTTCAGATCGGACAAAAGAATGGCTTTGGTTGAAAGGCTACCAAAGATTCCATTCATCTTGCCCAGTTCGGTACACATTGCAATGGTATTGCAATACTTGTTATAGTCACTTGCTCGAATTGACCCTGTATAAGAATGGTTTGCGTTGTCCTGAAGGTAATTTAATTGAAGATTGATATCTCCATTCATCACGAACGGCATCATTCCTGTTGAAAAAGAAATGCCTCCGTAAAAATTATTTTCAATTTCAGGTGCCGAAGGTCTTTTTTCTTTTGACAGTTGCACTTTTGGTTTATGAATAGACTGCGCTTTTCTTTTCTTCGATAAATGCAACTTTCTGTTGGGAAACTCGCCGGAATTCTGTTCATCATATTCGTACGATCTACGTGAGGCTCTCGTGTTGTTGGGCGCACGATAAGTTCTTGTCTGCGCTGCACCAGTTCTTGCTGACACAATGGTAAGCAACATAGTGAAGATGAATGGTGTGTAGTTTTTCATTTTAAAAGCCTCTTGTGTTGGATTCATTTTCTTTCAACACCGGCTTTGAGTTTTTCTTCGATTTGAGTTGATGATGCGATGGGCTGAATTTTTTTGATTTTATTTTAGACTTGTGATGCCTGCCAGAATACGTTGACTCCCGGATTTTTCCTTCCTTTGAAAGGAGTCCTCCCATTTTAAAAGTTAAAGAAAGATAACTTCCGTCTGAGTCAACATGATCTTGATAGTCTACATTTCCATTTTGAGTGTTTTGATAATCGCCTGAGATTATATTACCAGCAAAATAATATTTCATCCCAATGAAATAGACAGGACCGTTTCTTTGCCCGAGGTCGTACTGCGGATGAATGTAAATTCCAGTCTCTATAAAACTGCTCAGGTAAACTGATTTGTAATGTGTTGACAACTCAAGATTATCTTTTGTTGGTTGATAATAAAATGAGCCAGTCATAGTCGTTGGGCCCATCAAGTAATTAATCGCAACGCCTCCGCTGAAATACAGATTTGTTCGTGTTCGACTTGGAACGAAATAATAGCCAGAGACATAATTTGAGCGGTACCAATTGGCGGCATCAAAATTTCCCTTATTCGATACTGTTCCTGTAATATTGTCTTGTGGGTCGGTGCCTTTAATTCCGATTTTCCTCATAAAGCTTTTGTCGTTAACGATCAAATCCATTTCTGAAAATTGCAGCCCTGTCTCGATTGCAAATCGTTTGGATATGCGATAATGAATAGCAATAGACAATGAAAGCCCAAAGCCACTGGCTAAGGTTCCATCGGGAAATGCCCAGTTTCTTTGGAGTATATTTCCTTGCTGTTGAAATTTATAATTATAGGGGAGCCCAGAAAATTCAATTCCTCCTAAAAGATATAATCTCTTATGAAAATACCTTTCGCGTTGAGCGTTGGTGCGTGAGAATCGAACTTGTGCATGTCCACTTCTAGCACTGGCCAAAGCTATAGCGAGGGTGAACAGACATTGGATGCATTTTTTAAGGAAGACATCACCTTTGATGTACTCTACTTGTAAGCTCATTAGGTAAAATGTGAGTGAAGTAAAGTCAAATCAAAATGAAGCTATTGGGTTTAAGGTTCGAGAATTGATTTACTCTTGTTTACGAGTTTGTAAGCAGAAATGTTTTGGGTATTGGCTCCTCGACAATGGATTCTTTGGAACGCGATTGCTATTTCAGCGCAAACTTCATAAATGCCGATAGGCTAATTTATTTCCCTACCTTTGCGGCTTACATTATTAATAACTAAATGAAATCATTTGAAGCCCTGGGACTTTCCGGGGAACTGGTGGAAGCGATCCACCAATTGGGTTTTGAAACACCCACGCCCATCCAGGAAAAAGCAATTCCCATTTTGCTTCAAGGCGACACCGACTTAGTAGGGCTTGCCCAAACCGGCACTGGTAAAACCGCAGCCTTTGGTTTACCTCTTATTGAATTAGTGGATGAAAAGAACCGGGCCACTCAGGCTTTGATTGTCGCGCCAACGCGTGAGTTGAGTGTTCAAATTACAAGCGACCTTGATGACGTTGCCGGCAAAAATTCTCAAGACTTCATCGAAAACATTTCTACCATCAGCGCTGGTATTACTAAGCTCAACGTTTTGGGAGAAACCTGGAATGGTGAAACTTTTTGGATGAAAGCTGCTATCACCGTGGATACCACAAGCCTTCAAGAGTCGCTGAAACGGATAAGCGAAGATCATCAAAAAGTGAAAGAGTTGGAAGACTTGAAGAAGCGACTTGACGATGCCAACCAGAAGCTAGCAGAACTAACCGATTCATTAAACGAACAAAAAGAAATAAATGCTAAGGCTGCATTGACAGAAAAATACAATGCGAAAGTAAACGAGATCAGTGCTTCTAATTCAATGTACGCTGC
>Ga0207155_1182_pt1 | contig 13084 bp, 12 predicted proteins | sample Alteio_BWMinHeat_26_FD_153515 | JGI IMG/M metagenome (GOLD analysis project Ga0207155, IMG submission 153515) | Enriched cells from forest soil in Barre Woods Harvard Forest LTER site, Petersham, Massachusetts, United States -... | ecosystem: Environmental > Terrestrial > Soil > Temperate forest >... | reverse complement strand
CTACTGCGCCGATCTCCCCCGGCAGCAGTGGTGGGCCATTGTTCAACATGCGCGGTGAGGTTGTCGGGATCAATACCTTGTATCTCAAAGTCGGCGAAAATCTGAACTTTGCAATTCCTGTCAACGACGCGAAGCTCCTACTCTCCCATCAATCCGCGAAGCTCCTGAACTTGCCCAACGAACATGAGGCAGCCCCTAAGGATGAGCCTCCTTCTACCACTGGCGAAGAGCCGATCGCTCAAAAGAAACAGCCCGAAGAAACCTACTACGTTCGCGGTCGCAAGAGTGAAACCTACATCATTGAGTACAGAGGTCACCAACTCACAGCACATTGTCGTGAAGCTTTGTCCTGGCTTGACGGAGAGGACAAGTTAGGCAGGCCATTAGCTGAGCAAGAGTGCGTCTATATGCGGAGCGAGGTCGGCAAGCACATCAGTGAAGATTTGATGGTCCGTCAAGATAACGAGTTGCGTTACCGTCTGGACGCTCATCCTCCAGTAGCAGATATTCTGGACATCACGGATGATGTATTGCTGGGTGCGCCTAAGCGTTCTCGCACTTCGCCCAAGACTAGCCCCGAAATTGAGAAAACATTGCACTGGATTCAAAACACGCTCAAGGACGACGAGGGTAAAACACAATATCTGGGCGCGGACGGGACATTCGCGAATCATATCAATCTAATTACTGAACTCAGGGGCTGCCAGGTGACCTTCGTTTATGAAACGTGGAAAGGTGAAGTGTGGAAAGGAGAGGAGGAAACTTTTCATTCCAGGGAACAGGTCAATCTGGGAGACCTCGACCCAACCTCCATTACATCTGACCATAGTGCTCCTGAAATTGGTGGAGGGCCAGTGAGCACCGTTCGTGTGCACACTACCGACAAAACGCAATCAGTAAATGAGGCTGTGGGCGACAGGGGATGGGAACCAGCACTCGTAATCCACACTACCGACCTCCTTTGGGAACTGCCGTCACCCTACGCTGAGCGGTTCGTGAAGGCTCTTCATCATGCCATTACACTCTGTGGCGGCAAGGCCTCTACATTTTAAGGCGAGACAACGCCGTTGCGGTCCAGCAACGGAGATTGGATTTCGAGCATCGCTCGGGCCATTAATGAGGCGATCATTCATCGCGCCTGAAGCCTGGGTCTGTCTCCTGCGGTGCCACTACGAGGTGGGGTACTTGTGATCTACGCTTACTTTGACGATAGCGGAAAAGAAGATGACCCATCGAATCGACATATCTGCATGGCGGGATATATGGGTTTCGATGAAGCATGGGATGATTTCGAAGCGGATTGGCGTCAGCTTTTGCTGAAGCACGGGATAAGTTGGATTCACATGAAAGAAATAATTCCACTCCAGGGCGAGTACAAAAACCTGGGATGGGATACAGCTAAACGCGATGCCGTACTCTTTGATTTCATCGAGATCATTAAAGACAGCCCATTTGTCGGCTTTGGAGTCGGTGTGGACACAGAAGCCTGGGCTTTGGTTCCAGAGGAGGAAAAGAAGAAGGCTGGAAACGCTCACGATTTCTGTTTTCAGAGAATCATGCGTGGTGTCATTGACCGGTTGGAGAAAGCCGCGCCGAACGACTTGTTGCAGGTGGTGTTCGACCGAGATCAATCAGTCGCCAACCGCCGATTCCATCTGTTCAGCCGCATTCACGAATCTGACCCACGCGCTACCGTGTACCTTCAGTCCATCGCGTTCGCCAATCCTAAGTTAATGCTCGCACTCCAAGCTGCTGACCTGTTGGCGTGGGAGACTCGAAAAGAATTGATTCAGAAAACTGGGGGTTTCGAACCAACTGTTCGTTTTAAGGAGATGTTTTCTCTGCTACCGGGTCAACCACTCGAATACGTAGGTGAGTGGTGGGACAAGGAGACGGTAAGCAAAAAATATAACAAGGATTGACGCGCTGAAAGAAATCACTCTCTATAAATATAAAACTTACCACGATAACCGCGAAACTCCGCATGACCGCCGCTGAGATGGATGTGTTGGCAGCACTCGGAGAAGATTTGGATTATCCCAATGAAATGGTCCCGCGCTTCATTATCAGTTGGCTGACGGACCCCAGCATGTTTTCAACGCTCTTGAGAGCGCTAGCAACTGAAAAGTCTTTGCCGCTGAGATCGAGTGGCCGGACGCCGAGACCTTGACGATCACCTCACGGATTTTTAGAGGAGACTTGGCGTCCCGAAACCACTCGGGGGATGGGACGGAGTGAAACTCTTCACCGGACCTAGTTCATACTCCCCTTCCCTTCGGTTAAGATGAGAATATGAAGAGTGAGCCATTTCAAAAAGTTAGCCGAGTCTTTTCAATACAAATTGTCAACAGGGTGGGAGAGCCCCGCATCTATCAAGTAAAGATTGCTGGCGACGATGCGCGAAATTTCTTTGTAGGCATTACCCCCACACAGAATGCTCGGCATGGCGTTAAAGCGCACATTCAAACATGGTGCGAGCAGCACCGCGACAAGTGGCCGAAGGACGGCGAGACGATTGCAATGGATCTAGATGAAGTTCAGGTCGCACGGCAGCGACTAGGGCACGGAAAGACAAAGTCCGTGCTGGAGGAATCACGAATCTCATTCACATTTGCCACCACTTTGCTACCTTCTCTGACCATGACGACCAGAATGGCAATCTCTGCCACGGTGCTTATGGTCAGAAGTACATCTTGGTACATATCGTGATTGAACATTCGTCTTCCACCCAGTTGGAGTTCCAAATAAGATTGTCCATTGCGAGATTCTACCCCCATATTTTTCAGCCGCTCACACGGGCCTTATCTTATGCAGTAGTGGTACCCTCTGCCGATGAAGCAACCAAAAAGCAGCCTAAGAAAAATGGGAGAGGGTTCACAGAATGAGAAATAGCCACACCGGACCGCCTCCAGAGCCCGGTCGGAACGATCCGTGTCTATGTCCTAGCGGAAGAAAATACAAGCATTGCTGCCAGCGGGTGAAAGATGAAATCCATAGCGGCCTCGAAAAATACTCTGCGTATTCAGTGCGGAGTTTGGTGCTCGAAGAAATTCGAAGCTTTAAAGATATTTTCGATTTGAAGTTGACGGGTACGGAGGTGAAGGTCCGGGGCAAGGTCACGGATTCGGACGTGATTCTATTCGTCGAGAGAGTTCGCAATCTATGGGGTAGTAAACACGATCTGCTCCCATACATGCCTACGAAAGCAGACTTGAAATTTCGCGCTCTTTACTTTGGTAGCCCTGACATGCTTAGTACAGTCAATTTGCTGGCGCGTTACTCCCTCTATTGTGACCAGATTATCGTAATCGACCCCTTCTCCCTGTTTCACGGGATGAGCAGACATTTCAAGCACTCGCCTTTTCAAGAACCTCAGGCTTGGGTTCGGCAAATCATTCGAAACGGGGTCTATTTAGCATCATTAGAGGAATGGATAAAAAACGACCTCGTATTTGCGACGGCTTCCCCGTTGTCTTTCCATGATCCCCTCAGGAAGAAACACGTCCAGAGAATGAAGGATAGGCTTGAAAAAGTTTCACCTGAGAAATGGGATGAGATCATCCAGGACACAGTCGAATCACAATACTATTCTCAGTTTACACCGAATGAACTTTCAGCGATGGTCCCAGAGAAATCTGAGATAGAAATGATCCGCCAATTAGCTGAAGACGACAAGAAGTGGGCCGAGATCGGCCCCCATATGCGTGGAATCCCGCGAGAAAAGGTAATCGATACACTGAAGGACATGAAGCGCCGTAAAGAGGATGTGACGAGAACGATTGCCCGTCTTCGACAAGAACCTCGGCGCTACGAATGGGCACTCCGGAGAGAATTTGAATCCCAAATGTTTATGCATGGAAGTGGGCTGAATCTTTTGGATGCGAAGTGGTTCGCCGAAATAACGGGGTCTCACCTTGTTACAGATCGACGGACTATATGGAATGAAATACTGACTGACGAATCTGATGGAGACCAGAGCGAAAAGCAGTCGGAGAAAATAAAGCTGTCGATGAGCGCATTGGCAGAGGCATTCCAAAAGCTCGAATTCTACTTCCTCAATGATGTTCCCCTAGATTTCGCACTGCAGATTCGAAAGGAAAATCGGCTTGCTGGTCTCAGGACCTACCTCAGAAACTTTTGGAACAAAATGCAAACCGAGAGCCTAGGTGAAGATCAACGATTAGCAGCAATCCAGGAGTTTCGAGACGGTCTGGACGCTCAATACCAAGAGTTCAAAGCGGAATTCCGTGAAATTGAGAAAGCGGTCAAAAGTAAACTGAGTATCACGGGAATGAGTGGTGCCGGAGCACTACTAGCTGGATCAATAGCGTTGGGACTCGCTTCATTAGGCTTCGCCGCCGCTGCGTGGGGTGATGAAGCGAAAAAGCAAACCAAACACGCTCAACCACTATCGATCTTTCTAGATTTAGAACGGAGTGCCCCAAACGCGTGAAGTCCGCTAGGAGCTCGCGGAACCTGCCGCCTTTTTCAATCTCTCTTCGCACAGTTTTGTGAACTCGGGAATGATGTCAGAGACGCGATTGTAGCTTCTCGCGAACATACGCAAGGCGACACTTAGATTGCCAACGCCAATGACCATTGTACCGTCAGGCTTCCGGATATTCTGGCCGAAGTCAGCAACGGCATTTTCTTTGTCTAATTTGGAGTACAGATAAACGGTCCCTGCCCAGTTGGGGTGAGCGTATTCACTCAAATATCCGTACTGGCGATTGAAGCCATCTATATCCCTGTCCACACTGTCAAGAAACTTGCCAATCTTGATGGGTCTCGGCGTGACGGCCCCGCCTGTCTCGGGATCGGTAGGCGGATCGGTTGCGATGCCCATATTCATCTTCATCAGATAATCGTCAATATCCCCGACTTCGGCAGATTCCACTGAGGTTTCGACTTTCCCGCACAAGTACCACAAGGCGGCGCTGGTTTCGACTGCGGCCCGCGTCAACACGATTGCGGCTGCTATTCTATCTTTCCCGAACTCTTCGAACGCAGCGCGGCTCAATTCCGCCATTCTCCAGGCGAGAGCTTCTCGATAACCCAAAACTTTGAACGGTAGCTTGGACATCTGTGAGAGAGCCCAACCGTCAACCCGTTTAGGCAGGCTAGATTCAAGTAGCTCCAGGTTCTCGCGGATTTCATCCATCAGTGATGCAACAAAAGATTCTTTCATGCTGTAGTTGGTTCGCTCCTCGACGCTAGGGTTCCCGGATAGCAGGTTTCAACGGAGACGGTTCCACGGCAGCGTGACTTACACCTAGCACACGGGCTTCACCGGAAAATTTCCCCCTCAGCCCTTCCTCGAAATATTTGTAGATATGACCGGTCGCGCAGACGATTGTGCTGTTTTGATTCGCGGCCAATCGGACTGTGTAAACCGGGGCGCGATACTGTTCGCAAACAAATAGTTGGACGTGCGCCAATAGTTCGTCTCTAATTTCAGAACACACCACATGCCCAGCCCAACCGTCCGGCCTTGCTCCGCACATCATAGGGCCAAGTAGCGGATTTTGGCGCTCACCAATAAATTCGTTGATGTGATCTAATCCGCCGCCATCATCAGTGATGATGAAATCTCGAATGGCGGAAAAACACGGCTCCGACCCAGTGAAGCCGAGAAACTGTGTGAGGAAGTAGTGGAAACCGATCTTTGCAATTGCGCGAAAATAACGATCAGTTAGCTGCAACTTCACGATTGCACCTTGGTAGTTCCTAGCACCTGGTCCTGTATCGCCGAACGACATCGAAGGAAAGGCAGCTTTGAATAGAGGCTCAAGCCATACAAGTTCCTCGGGATCATAGATCAGCCTGATATCAGCAGGCTGCATCACGCCCAACTCCGAGTAAGCCGCTCGTAGCTTCTCTGGGTCCCGGAGATTGGGAGGGATCGGCAAGTGGTGGGTCTTTCCTGAAGATTCTACGACGACAAGTTGACGACTCTGCCGAACTTCACCTCCTGGGAGAATCTCTAATTCAACTTCAACGCCCATTTCAGTGTCGTAGGATTTCATCTCCAAGCGATGACCTCCGGCACTTCCTCGGTAGTGAGGGTTGACCTTTTCGTGGGTCGGGCGACCCTGCACGTCAAAGAATCTGCGGAAGACGCTTTCTGGACCACACCGGCTCAACTGTTGGTCTAGGAGTCCGAGACGCTTGTTGTTACATGGAGTGCATACGCGATCCTCCAACAGAGGAGCATCCTGAAACTCGCCGAACGCAGCGGGGAGTGGATGTTCGACGGAGTGTGCTTCGTTTGTGCAGTACAGGCAGGTACTCATCTTCCGACACCAGTGTTTAGTTTACTACTTTGAGAACAGGGGTCAATCTGAGGGGCAATCTGAGGTGGGTCTAATTCAACTTTAAGTGCAACGGTCCAAACGGTTTATCATGCGATTCAACTAATATCCAGAGTCTGGAGTCCTACCAATTGGACGATCTCCCAGCCGGGGGAGAAAATTGCCCGCAGTGCCGCTAGGCAAGCCTTCGCACCACCACTGCAACCTTACTAGGGTAAAACGTCCTTCTACTCTGCGTCAACTCGCGCAGAGCCCTGGCGCTCCCGCAAAATCTCCCCTTCGATAGAACCTGTTGCAGGACCTCGGCCCCCCGTGATACTTTGCCTCAAAATCCCGCATCAAAGCGCGGCTGGCACGCATCATAGTGCAGACACATCGCTTCGTCTTGGCCGGGATGAACCGCATCCATTGGCAGTTTCCTTGCATGCGCGGGCTATGGGGCGGCAACCGGAACACCTGCGGGCTAGGGCCGATCACTTCATTCCACTCCACGGCGGACATCCAGGGGGAAATAATGTTGCCAAAAATCAGACTTCGCACCGCACTTTGTTCTTCTCGCGTCCGTGCCTTGTGGCTGGCTGCTCTCGCCATCCCGGCGCTTGCCTTTGCGCAGCAACCCTCCGGCGCGGGCGCTTCCGGTTCTTCCTCCACCAAACCCGATTCGCCGCAGCCGAAGCAGGAAGCCACTCCGCAGTCTGGCGAATCCTCGAAGAGCTTCATCGGCTACGTCACCAGCCGCTCCATCGTATTCCCTGATATCGCCACCAACCCTCTGCCTCTCTCTCCAGGTGGAAAATTCAAAATCTTCGTCAACCAGGCCATCTCTCCCGCTTACGTCCTCGGCTCCGGTGTCAGCGCCGCAGTCAATCAAGCGACTAACTCGCCCGGTCCCACCGGCCAGGGCTGGGATGCCTACGGCACGCGCGTCGGCTATTCCATGGGCCGCGCCTCCTCGACCTCTTTCTTCGGCACCTTCGTCTTCGCTTCGATCCTTCGCCAGGATCCTCGCTTCTTCCCCGAAAGCCATCCCAGATTCTTCCGCGCCATCAAATACTCCGCGGAACGCATTGTTGTGACCCGCAATGACAAGGGCAACGATGTGTTCAACTCCTCCGGCTTGTTGGGTCCGTTGGCCGCCGAGGCGCTCTCAAACGCGTATCTTCCGCGCTCCGAGCAGACTGGCGCGAGAACCATGGAGCGCTACGGCAGCGATCTCGCCTGGCGTTTCGCGGCAAACGTATTCAAGGAATACTGGCCAACCATCTTCCGCGATATGCATCTGCAGAAGGTCATGCCCAATCCCGCCAACGGTGGGCAGCTATGATTCGCCGTTGCGGTCCAGGCCATCGAAGGAGCACCAGCTCTCATCTGGTGCTCTTCGCTCCTTCTCTTCCTTCTTCCACGTAGCGCTGGCTGTCAAGCCAGCCTCTTCCCTGTGTACATTCTTTTTCTTTGCCGACTCACCAGCACTATTCTTTTTCCAATTCCTTGCGCGCCGCCTTCAGCGCCACCAGCTTTTCTTCAGTCACCTTCGGATATTCCAGGTTCATTTCCGAGAGCGCATCCACAACGGTGGCGACCACCAGCAACCGGCTGAACCACTTGTTGTCCGCGGGCACCACCACCCACGGGGAATGCTCCGTCGCCGTGTTTCGAATCATTTTTTCATACGCCGACTGGTATTCGTCCCAATGCTTCCGTTCCTGCACGTCCGCCGCGGAAAATTTCCAGTTCTTCTCCGGGTTGTCCAGCCGTTCCAGGAAACGGCGTTTCTGTTCCTTTTTGGAGACATTCAGAAAAAACTTTCGGATCGCGATCCCGTTTCGCGTCAGGTACTTCTCAAACGTATTGATATCCTCATACCGATTCTTCCAGAAATGATCCCCGCGAAGCTCCTTGGGCATCCTCTCCTTTTCCAGCATCTCCGGATGCACGCGCACCACCAGCACCTCTTCGTAATAAGACCGGTTGAAAATTCCTATTTTCCCCCGCGCCGGCAGGCAGCGGTTCGTCCGCCACAGAAAATCATGTGCCAGCTCTTCGCTCGACGGCTCCTTGAAAGAAAAGATATCCACCCCCTGCGGACTCACTCCAGACATCACGTGCTTGATCGTGCTGTCCTTCCCGGCCGCGTCCATTCCTTGAAAAATCAGCAGGAGACCCCAATTGCTTTGAGCGTAGAGTTTGTCCTGCATCTCGCTCAGGAGCAGGACTCCATCGTCCAACATTTTTCTCGCTTCCGGTTTGTCTCCTGATTTCAGGTCGTGGGTGTCGCCCGGCTCATGATCCTTCAGCCGAAACCCCTCGCCCGACTTCACCACATATGGCTTGATGAACTTGTGAACGCGCTCAGCCTTCATCTTTTCCATCGCCGCCTCTTCTCAGTGCCCTCTGTGCTCCGCCTCTGCGAGCTCTGTGTTAGTTCATTTTGTTACTTGCCTCTCCAACTTCCCTCATCTTCCCGCCCTCAATCGCATACTCCACCCCGCCCCACATCACCCGGTTCGACGTAAATCCCGCCAGCCACACTGCAAAATGTATCGCATCCCTCACCGGCACCAGCCACAACTTGCACCGCAACACGCCATCGTTGACGCCCCACACGCCCACAACCCACGCCATCAGCAACCGCAACACTAGATACGCTCCCAGAAATCCCGCACCCACCTGCGCCGATGGCGCCACCACCGCCGCCAGCACGCTCCACGGCAACCCATGCGTTACCAACAATCCGAAAAATGACGCCGGGCGTACCAGCCGGACCGTCCGCGCCCAGCGCACCTGATGCTCCCAGAAACTTCTCAAACTCTGCGCCGGGTACATCGTCCACACCGCTTCCCGCGACAACAGCACCTTACCCCCAGCCCTGTGTACGCGGTTCCCGATCTCGTAGTCGTCGGCCAGCAAATCCGCCAGCGCCTCGTATCCGCCAATTTTCGCCAGCCACGTTTTGGTTGTCGCCACGGATGCGCCCAGCGCGAACGTCACTCTTCCCGGCAAATTCGCCACCAGCGCCCCGGCAAAGAAATCGCTCGCCGCTCCCACCGCTTCCAGTTCCGCCCAGAAATTTCTCTCCGCCACGCCACGGTAAAAGCAGCTGACCACACCCACCTTTTTATCCGTGAACTCCGCCACCACATTCTTCAAATAGTTCGGCGACACCCGGACGTCGCCGTCGCTCTGAACAATAATTTCGTGCTTCGCCTCTCGCGCCAGAAGGATCAGGTTGTTCACTTTTTGGTTGGAACCGATTTTCGGGGCGCCCGACAAAATGCGAATGGACCGTTGCGGAAAATCCCTGATGGCCTTCTGAAGAAGAGGTACGGCGGGATCCTGCATGTCATTCACGCAGAACAAAATCTCGTACTCGGGATAATTTTGCGCGCAAAAACTCGCGAAATTAGCCGGGGAATCAAAATCCACGCCGTGAACCGGCTTCAGCAAACTCACCGGCGGCGCAAATTCCGCCAGTTTCCGCGCGCGCTCGTTGAGAAAAAATCGCAACGCGGCAAATATCGCAATCAAATAATAAGCAAGCGGCGCGGCCGCCAACACCAGCAAGCCCGCCCGCCAAATGGAAATTTCACCCATCATTCAAAGTTCAAAGCACCTGTGGCGGACGCCATCTCTCCGTCCTACGACGGATTCCCCGCGTCCTTCCGCAGGACCATCCGCTCGCCCTGCAATTCAAACCGGCTGCTTCGCCAGGCGATCTTCGTTCCGCCAAAACTCATGCACCACACGATAAATCCCAGCAAATCCCGCGTCGGATAGAGCCAGATCTTTCTTAATAGCGGCCGGTCGCGCAACACCACCCAGCCCACCGCATACGCCTCAACCAGGCGGTTCACCACTGCCCACGCCAGCAGAGCCGTTCCCAACGCCCAGGCTCCCAACAACCCCGCCGACAGGAATCCCAGAATCCCGAACGGCATCGCAAAAATCAGCCCCATGCCGAGATAACCCTTCGGGCGGCAATACCTCTCGGTGACGCGCCAGCGCAACTGGTTCTGCAGCATTTTTCGGAAGGTGCTCTGGTTCACGATGTGATCGATTACGTGGCTTGAAAGCACCACCTGGTATCCCGCCTTGTGAATCAGGTTCCCCAGAATAAAATCGTTCGCCGAATAATCGTAAAACTTCTCGTATCCGCCGATCTTCTCCAGCGCTTCCTTGCGCACCGCGATGGTCGGTCCCAGGCCGAACTTCATTCCCTCCAGCAGATTCGCCACCAGCGCGCCCGCCGGTTCTTCCACGGACATCAACATCGCCGTTTGGTTCGACCAGAAATCCCCCACGTTCTTTCCGCGATACAGGCACGTGGTCATTGCAATGTCCGGTTTCAAGAGCGGCGCCGCCACTTCCCGCAGGTAATTCGGCGCGACTTCCACGTCGCTGTCCGACGCTACAATCACGCCGTACTTCGCTTCCTTCGCCAGGCAGTGCAGTGAGTATGTCTGCGGGTTCGGCCACGGCGGTACGCCATGCACGATGATCCGGCTGGACACCTGCGGATAACGCGCGCTCACTTCGTGCACAATTTCCAGCGCGGCGTCCTCTGCCGTGTCCGCGCCAAACAAAATCTCGAACTTCGGATAATCCTGGCGGAAAAAACTTTCGACATTTTCCCGAAGCTGGGGCTCCAGGCCATGCACCGGTTTGATCATCGACACGGCCGGCAAACTCGCATCCGCCACCGGCGGATACAGCAGCTTCCGCGATTCCGTCCGAAATTTCGCGACGGCGGCAAGCACCAATCCCAGGTACACCGTGGAACTCAGCGTCCCGATCGCCGCCACCGCCATCAGAATGTATCCAACAGTCTCCAACATCCATCCTTTGTAGGGGCGGGGCTTGCCCCGCCCTCGTGGGTTCCTCTTGCTCTACGCCTTCTGGCTCGCATACAGCAATTCCGCGTCCCGTATCAACGCATTCATCGACTCCCGGAGCGCCTCGCGCGAATTCCTCTTGTTCTTCCAGCCCAGCCCGCGGATCCGGTCCGTATTCAGCCTTATCACAGCCACGTCGCCCCTCCACCCGCGGTTCCCGCCTGCAAACTCAAACTTCACCTTGTTCCGGTCCAATCCCACGCACTCAACCGCGAGCTCCGCAATCTCTTTCACCGTAATGTAATCGCCCGTCGCCACGTTGTACGTCTGGAACTTCTGCGGCGTCTTCTCATGCGCCGTCAGCACCGCCGCGATCACGTCCTCCACATGAATGTACGATTTACTCTGCCCGCCGTCTCCCAGTATCCGCAATCGCCCCGGCTCCGCCCGGAGCGAGCGCACGAAATCAAAACCCACGCCATGCGTCTGCCGCGGCCCCACCACATTTCCAAATCGAAAAACGCACGCGGTCATGTCAAACATGTGGCAGTACGAGCTGATCAGCACCTCGCCCGCCAGCTTGCTCGCGCCATATGTCGAAATCGGCACCAGCGGCCCGTAATCCTCACCCGCCTCCACCATACCCAAATCGCCGTAAACTCCGCTCCCAGATGCGTACAAAATCCGTTTCGCCGAAGTCAGCCGCATCGCCTCCAGGACCCGCTCCGTCAAATACGTCCCTTCGCGAAAATCAATGTCCGGCTCCGTCGCTGCACGCGCGATATCCGGATTCGACGCCAGGTGAATCACTACCTCGCTGCCATCCATGGCCCGCTTCATCACTTCGAGATCTTTGACATCGCCTTTGGCAAACTTGAATTTCGGATTGCCCAGATGCTTCGCAAAATGCCACTCCCGTCCGGACGTCAGGTTGTCGTAAATCGTGACCGACTCGACGCCATCCTTCGCCAGCAGCACGTCCGTGAAATGCGAGCCGATGAAGCCCGCGCCGCCCACAATAAAAAATCGCCCCATCCTCATAAGTCTTCTCCGAACCTCAGCGCCCTCTGCGTTCTCTGCGTTATTCTTACGCTCTCATTCGCAACCACGGCTCAACTCACAAAAAAATCGTCATCCTGACGCACTCTCGAGCCTGCCTGTAGCAAGGAAAATTCCATTCACGCAGGAGATAAATTAATCATAGTCGACTCCCTCCCCACCGTCGACCTCAAAACCCTCCGAATTTCTCCCGGTCATGCTCTAATAGAGAAAAGAATTCCTGGAGCACAGAGCATGTCCGTTGTCCCAATTTCGCCGCAGTCCCCCCGCGTTCTCATCACCGGCGGCAGCCGCGGCATCGGTTTCGAAGTCGCCCGCGACCTCGCCGCCTCGGGCCACCGCCTCTGGCTCGCCGCCACCTCCGAAAAGGTCGGCGAAGCCGCCGCTCAACTTGGGCCCGCGCACCACGCCTCTCGTGTTGATATCGCCGATCCCAACTCCGTCGCTTCCCTCTTCACCGAAATCCGTCGAGAGTGGCAAGGTCTCGACGCGGTAATACACTCCGCCGCCGAACTCGGCCAAACCGGAAATTTCTGGCAGCTCGACGCGGAGAAATTCGCTCACACTCTCTGTGTCAATTCCACCGGCGCCTTCTTCATCGCGAAAGCTTTTGTGCAGACTTGGCTCGAAAACGCTCCAAAAGCTCCACCGCACCGCGGCAAAATCGTCCTCTTCGCCGGCGGTGGCGCCGGCTACGGCTATCCGCAATTTCTTCCCTACGGCACTTCCAAAGCCGCCGCTGTCCGCATGTGTGAAACCATGTCCATGGAACTCGATGCCGCTCAAATCCCGATCGACGTCAACATCATCGCTCCCGGCGCCAATGAAACCTCCATGCTCGCCGCGGTTCGCGCCGCTGGGGGAGAAGTTCGCACGGTCGTCCCC
>Ga0207155_1193_pt1 | contig 13133 bp, 10 predicted proteins | sample Alteio_BWMinHeat_26_FD_153515 | JGI IMG/M metagenome (GOLD analysis project Ga0207155, IMG submission 153515) | Enriched cells from forest soil in Barre Woods Harvard Forest LTER site, Petersham, Massachusetts, United States -... | ecosystem: Environmental > Terrestrial > Soil > Temperate forest >... | reverse complement strand
GGGTATGAAAATGTCGCACAATGTGGCATTGGCTAAACTGAGCCTGGCGGGCATAGCGATGGCTAAACGCAATAAGCGCGAAGCGCAAATGTATTTATCAGAAGCTACAAAGGATGATAAAAATAAGCTGCTGGCCGACCAGATAAAAATGATGAAGGCACAGATGGCTCAAATGGATAAACAGGTAGTACGCGGCGGGTACCGCCAGTACTAAAATAAAATAGGCTTTAAAAGGAAAACTTTCAAAGCCTATTTTTCTTCGATAGAGCTAAAATAATCCGGTTCAGACGAATGATTTATCCTCGGCGATGTGTGTCTCTCAACAACTATATCGTCGTCAGAAGGGTTCGCGACCTCCACTATTTTCAGTAAACTTCTTATAAACGAGAGGTCGAAGGTGCTCCTGTTTAGTTTGATAAGGTATTCTTTTTCAGTAATTTCTAATATCGAGTTTGTCATCGTTTTTGCATAACTTGTGTAATTATAAAGTTATACAGACAATTCGATACAAAAGTTTTATTTGTTTTATGATTTTATTACCAAATTGTTAACAGGGCATGGTTAATAACTCATAGTTGTTAACTCGTGGTACCGTTACGAGGAAATCAAGTATTATTCAAACCATGCCATCACTACTTCTTTCGCAGGCATCGTGATTTCCAGTTTTAGCTTTTTACGCATCCCGCCTAAATCATTGAACACTTTATTCGGGTTTGCAGCCTTTAATTCCTCTATCGTATTAAAGCCCATTTTGTTTAACACAGGGATCCATTCAGCGGGTACGCCAATGTTAATAAAATCATCCGCGGTAACCACTTTTGCCTTCTTTTCTGCACGCATTTGCGGGAAGAACAACACTTCCTGTATGGTATGCTGGTTGGTTAAAAGCATCACCAGGCGGTCGATACCTATACCTAACCCCGAAGTTGGCGGCATACCATATTCCAGTGCGCGTAAAAAATCCTCATCCATTGCCATAGCCTCCTCGTCACCACGACCAGCCAGTATCAACTGCTCTTCCAAACGCTGGCGTTGGTCGATAGGGTCATTTAATTCGGAATAGGCATTCGCTATTTCCTTTCCATTCACAAATAACTCGAAACGCTCAACGAGGCCATCCTTACTGCGGTGCTTTTTCGCGAGCGGCGTCATCTCAATAGGGTAGTCGGTAATATAAGTAGGCTGTATAAGGTTCGACTCGACTTTGGCGCTGAAAATCTCATCTATCAGTTTGCCTTTGCCCATGGTAGCATCGATCTCGATGCCTAACTCTCCACATGTTTTACGAAGGCCCGCTTCATCCATCGCCGAAACATCTATGTCGGTATATTTTTGAATGGATTCATACATCGATAATCTTTCATACGGCCCGGCAAAATTGATTTCGTTAGAACCAACCTGAACCACGGGAATTCCATGCACTCTCCTGGTTACGGCCTCAAGACAGTTTTCAAGGGGAATTTGAGAAAGATTACATGCGTAAGCTCCGTGAATTTTTAAAAAGCGAACAGGCTGCAGGTCATAAAACGTACCCGAAAAACGCCGACATATTTAACGCCTTCAAAAAAACGCCTTTTGATGAATTGAAGGTGGTTATCTTGGGGCAGGACCCTTACCATGGTGAGCATCAGGCGCATGGGCTGTCATTTTCGGTACAAAAAGGCATTACTCCACCCCCATCGCTTAAAAATATTTACAAGGAATTGGTAACCGACATACCGGGCTTTGCTATTCCCAATCATGGTGATCTGACCGAATGGGCCGAACAGGGCGTATTGTTGCTCAACGCTTCTTTAACAGTTAGGGCAAACAACCCCGGTTCGCACCAGAAAAGAGGCTGGGAAGAGTTTACCGATACCGTAATCAAAACCATATCAGATAAAAAGGAAGGCGTCGTTTTTATTCTTTGGGGCGCGTTTGCACAAGCTAAAGCCGAATTGATCGATCAGACCAAGCACTTTATTATTAAATCGCCACACCCATCGCCTTTCTCGGCAGATCGTGGGTTTTTTGGTTCGAAACCATTTTCAAAAACAAATGCTATTTTAGTAAAAGAAGGAAAAAAGCCAATTGACTGGCAAATACATTGAGGTTAGTGACTCCCCGTTAACTCGTAATTAGTTATCAGGCATAAACCACGAATTAAGGGATTAACCAATCACAAATCACTAGTTAACCAATCAAGTTCACCAATCGCAATTGTCAGGTGCTTTTTATACATTTGGTATTAACCACAACCTAAGCATGAGAAAAATAACCCTTTCGCTTGTCCTGCTCGCCCTCTTCCTGGGTGCCGGGGCGCAGCGTAAACATATCGATACCCTCAGGGCCAAACTGAATACTAACCTGGATGATTCGACGCGGATGAACACCATGCAGGAATTGGCCCACTCCTATTACCTGTCACACCCCGATTCGAATATCCTCATTTCGCAGCAAGTATACACACTTGCCGAAAAGCTCAGGCATTTGCCCATGCAATCGAGGGCGCTTAACGACATGGCTACTGGTTATACATCGTTGGGCGATTATCCGAAAGCTACCCAGATGTTCTATGCAGCTTTACGAATCTCGCAAGGTCTTCATGATGAATTCAATATTCTGAGGATTTACAATAACCTCGGTGACACCTATATGCGGCAAAGAGATTATCGCAAAGCGCTCAACAGTTTACTTGGCGCATACAGGCAATGGAATGATTACTGGCCAACTCATAAGACAACAAATTCTGCTAATCTTGAATTGGGAACGATCTTGCTGTTAAACATCGGCGAAAGCTACCTTAACCTGGGAAAGATCGATTCGGCTGATCATTACCTCCAGTTGAGTAACAAAAACGCCCCCAAATTCGCCGATATTATTAATAATGTAGATCGCGACTTTGGCGAAATAGAAATCGCCCGCGGTCATACGGACAAGGCGTTACAGTATCTTAGCGATGCCGTACGCCTTTCCAAAGCGATCGATGACCAGCAAATGCTGAGCGAGTCGTATCTCAGTGAAGCCAAATTATATCATAACAACAAACGACAGGATTCAGCAGAGTTTTACGCTCAGAAATCGCTTGACGTGGCACAGACGGGCAAGTTTGAGCAGGATGTTTTGAATGCCGGCAAAGTACTCTACTCCTATTACGATGAAGACCACAATTTGCCGCTGGCTTACAAATATTTCAGGATGGCGACCGCAGCCAAAGACAGCATCTATAGCCAGGATAAAGTAAAGCAATTGTTATCACTTGATTTTGAGGAAAAGCAACGCCAGCAGGAAATTGCTGCTGCGCAGGAGCAGTACCGCGATAAGGTTCGCATGTATTCGCTTATTGCAGGCCTGGTTATATTGTTACTGGTGGCAATCATTTTCTGGCGGAATAGCAATCAACGGAAAATGGCCAACCAGCTTCTGCAAAAACAAAAAGAAGAGATACAAAACACCCTCGGCGAGTTAAAAACCACGCAAAATCAACTCGTACAGTCAGCCAAAATGGCCTCGCTGGGTGAGCTGACTGCCGGCATCGCACACGAGATTCAAAACCCGCTCAATTTTGTCAATAACTTTTCCGAAGTGAACGAAGAGATGCTCGACGATCTGAAAGAAGCATTAAACACCGGGCGTACCGAAGAGGCGATAACTATCGCCAATGATATCCAGGAAAATGAGAAAAAAATCCGCCACCACGGTAAGCGTGCCGACTTTATTGTGAAGGGCATGCTTCAGCATAGCCGTACCAGCACGGGTGAGAAGCAAGTAACCAATATCAACTTGCTGGCTGATGAATTTTTAAAACTCTCCTACCACGGCCTCAGGGCGAAGGATAAAAACTTTAATGCTGAGTTGGTGACGCATTTTGATTCTTCAGTACCCAGGATCAATATCGTACAACAGGACATTGGCCGGGTACTTATCAATTTGTTCAGCAATGCCTTCTACGCCGTTAATCAAAAGTCGAAAACAGCGAGCGCTGGTTATAAACCGGAGGTATCTGTTTCAACATTGGCAGAAAACGGCCATGTAATTATTAAAGTAAAAGATAATGGCACCGGCATACCAGAAAACATCCGCGAAAAGATCATGCAACCGTTCTTCACCACGAAACCTACGGGCGAAGGGACAGGATTGGGCTTATCGTTGAGTTATGATATTGTGGTAAAGGGGCATGGGGGCAAGATCAGCATAGAAAGTAAGGAAGGTGAAGGCTCTGAATTTATTGTTGAACTGCCATTGAACTGAAATAATTCAGTCATTCAACAATTCAGTAAATTAATAATTAATATTCCAACGGCACTATCGGCTCCTTTTTACTGGTCGACATGATCATCATCGTCTGGAAAGTTTTTACCACAGGGATGCGGCTTATTTTTTCCATGATCAATTGCTCGTAAGCCTTGATGTTGCTTACGTAGACCTTTAGCAGGAAATCGCATTGGCCCGTTACGTGATGGCACTCAGTTACTTCCTTAATCTTTTGTATCTCATCAAGGAACACCTGGATGGTATTATTCTTATGAAAATCAAGCGATACCTGGATAAATGTTTTGATACCCAACCCGAGTTTTTCCTCGTCGACAAGTGCGTGGTAGCTTTTAATGTATTCCGCGTTTTCAAGCTTACGTACGCGCTCCAGTGTTGGTGCGGGCGAAAGTCCAATCTCGTTTGAAAGCTGGAGGTTAGTTATCCTCCCGTTTTCCTGTAAAATTCTGAGTATTTGCAGGTCTATTTTATCAAGTTCAGCAGCCATGGTTAGTACAAATATAGTTTTTCCTTAATCAACAGAATAAAATTTCTTATAAAACTATTTAAACAGAATAAATTTGTCGAATATTTTTTAGACTAATCTAAATTTTTTATTAGATTTGCCTGAAATGAATACGTTTACAGAAGAGAATTATCTCAAAGCCATTTATCATCTTTCCATTCAATCAGAAAGCGTCAGCACTAACCAGATAGCGGCAGCATTAAACACAAAAGCAGCCTCAGTAACTGATATGCTGAAGAAACTGGCTGATAAAGAATTGATCAATTACACAAAATACCAGGGTGTGACGCTTACCGCTGCCGGTGAAAAAATCGCGCTAAGCATTATCCGCAAGCATCGTCTTTGGGAGTATTTTTTGGTGGAGAAGCTCAATTTTAAGTGGGACGAGGTGCATGACGTGGCCGAGGAACTGGAACATATCGCATCAAAAGAGCTCATTGACCGGCTGGACGACTTTATGGGCAACCCTAAATACGATCCGCATGGCGACCCAATACCCGACAGCAAAGGACAATTTAAGGCACACGAACTAAAGCCAGTTTCTTCTATGGAAGTTAATAAATCTGGTACTATCTCCGGGGTGCGAGACCATACCACAATATTCCTGCAATACCTCGAAAAGATGTGCCTGACTATCGGTCAGAAAATAAAAATAACCGAAATTAATACGTACGACCACTCCGTTACTTTACAGGTTGAAGATAAAAAAGTTCATATCAGCCGCGAAGTAGCCAATAACCTGTTAATAGCCCTATGAGCAGCGAACACAAACAACAATCATTAAGCAACGTTCACAGCTCCATTAGTACCGAAAATAAAACCGGCTGGCGCAGGCTGCTTGCGTTCATCGGGCCTGCGTACCTGATCAGTGTTGGTTATATGGACCCGGGGAACTGGGCAACTGACATCGCCGGCGGCAGCGCGTTTGGGTATAAACTGATATGGGTACTGTTTGTATCCAACCTTATCGCATTACTACTGCAATCATTAAGCGCGCGTTTAGGCATTGTGCGCGGGCTCGATCTGGCCCAGGCTTCTAAGAATGCTTACCCCCGTTTCATCAACTTTTGCCTTTATATACTGGCACAGATAGCCATTATAGCCTGCGACCTTGCGGAGATCATCGGGATGGCCATCGGGTTGCAGTTATTATTCCATTTGCCGCTGATATGGGGAGTATCTCTTACCTTGACAGATACCGTTTTGATGCTCTTCCTGATGAACCGCGGAATGCGCAAACTGGAGAGCTTTATCATTTCCATGATAGCCATCATCGGGCTTTCGTTTTTTGTGGAGATGTTTATTGTACACCCGGATGTGATGGAAATAGCGAAAGGTTTTATTCCGACTAATTTATTCAAAAAGGATGCGGTAACGCAGCAAATGCTGTACATCACTATAGGGATCATTGGTGCGACGGTAATGCCGCATAATTTGTACCTGCATTCATCACTGGTGCAGACGCGACAAATTAACAGGTCGGATGAGGGTCTTAAAACGGCCATAAGATTCAATTTATTTGACACCTCTATCGCCCTGAACCTGGCATTTTTGGTTAATGCAGCAATATTGATATTGGCAGCAGGCGCTTTTTTCAGGAACGGGTATTTTGAAGTAGCCGAAATCAAGGACGCCTACAAGTTGCTTGGGCATATATTCGGGAAAATTGCCCCTGCCCTTTTTGCTATTGCATTGATAGCTTCGGGGCAAAGCTCAACCATTACGGGTACGCTTGCCGGCCAAATTATTATGGAGGGGCATATCAATCTGCGTATTGAACCCTGGCTGCGGCGCTTACTAACCCGTTTATTGGCTATTGTTCCTGCCATGTTCACCATCATTTATTTTGGTGATGATGGCTTGGGTAAGCTCATCATTCTAAGCCAGGTAGTATTAAGCCTTCAACTTGGTTTTGCTGTGATACCGCTTATCCATTTTACATCTGATCGTAAACGCATGGGTAAGTTCGCAATCGGTCCCAAAATCAAAATGCTTGCCTGGGGCTGCGCCATATTGATACTTGGGTTGAATGGGAAACTGGTTGTGGACCAACTGCAGGACTGGATTAAACAATACCCCAATATGGCGGTAGTGATATATGGGCTCGTAGTTCCGGTGACACTGGCCATCGTCGCGTTATTAATATACGTATTTTTGAGGCCGATACTATTCAAACACAAGGACATGCCTGCACAGGTACCACATGGATTAGCAACTGCGATAACCGACCTTGCGCCAATATCTTACAAAAAGATTGGCATCACCATTGATTTTTCAAAAAACGACAAAGACTGCATCAGGCATGCCATTATGCAGGGCGGCAAGGTTGCTCATTATGTGCTGATACATGTTGTTGAGACGGCTGGGGCAAGTTATTATGGGACAGAAGTAATGGACCACGAAACCCAGAGTGACGTGGACAACCTGGAGCAATATGTTTCATCCATGAAAGAATTGGGTTATAAGGCTGAAAGCCGCATTGGTTTCGGAAGAGCGGCAAAATCGATAGCGCAAATTGTAAATGATGAACATATCGAGTTTTTGGTAATGGGCTCGCATGGGCACAAAGCCATAAAGGACCTGATATTCGGCACAACGGTAAACTCGGTTCGGCACAAGGTTAATATCCCTGTTTTGGTGGTGAAACCGCAATAGATATTTCGCATATTTGCAGCCCGATGAGTGAGAATCTATATATAAAGAATAAGAAAGCATATTTTGAGTACAGTATACTTGATAAATATACCGCGGGTATAAAACTGCTGGGTACCGAGATAAAATCTATCCGCGAAGGTAAAGCCAACTTAAATGATGCCTTTTGCACCTTTATTGACAACCAGCTTTATGTACGCAACTTGCATATTGCCGAATATTCCTACGGCTCATTTTACAACCACGAAGCCAAACGCGACCGGGTTTTATTGCTCAACAAAAAAGAACTCAAAAAACTTCAAACACGCGGCGAAGAAAAAGGCTTAACTATAGTACCATTGGCATTATTCATCAGCGACCGTGGTTTTGCCAAATTAGAAATTGGCCTGGCTCAAGGTAAAAAGACTTTTGATAAGCGTGAAACTTTGAAGGAGCGTGATACAAAGGTGGAGATGGATAGGGCGATGAAAAGATAGTTTGCAGTTGGCAAATTATCAGCAAAACTACTGCAAACCGCTAACTCAAAACTGCCAACTGAAACTACCACGCTTTATCTCCCACCAATGGCACAAACCTAAACGCATCCAAAACGTGTTTCTCGAAGTCGTTTTCCGCGGTTTTAAGGATGGTTACCATTTTTTGTACTTCCTCATCTCCCACCGGTATTACCAGTATACCGCCGATAGACAATTGCTTTAACAATTCTTCAGGGACGGTAGGCGCACCGGCGGTAACGATGATTTTATCATAGGGCGCATGTTCTTTAATGCCTTTTGACCCGTCTCCCAAAAAGAATTTGGGTTTATAACCCATGTGGGGTAAAACCTGTATTGTACGTTCGTAAAGTTTTTGCTGGCGCTCAATGGTATAAACTTTAGCGCCAAGTTCGAGCAAGACGCATGCCTGGTAACCAGAGCCTGTTCCTATTTCGAGAACTTTATCGCCCTTTTTGATATGGAGCAATTGAGTTTGATAAGCCACCGTATAGGGCTGCGAAATAGTTTGCCCTTCTCCTATCGGGAAGGCAATATCCCGGTACGCCTGGTTCCAAAAAGTTTCATCAAAAAAGAAATGCCGCGGTATCTTACCTATGGCTTTTAACACGCCATCGTCCTCAATGCCCTTCTTTTTTATTATTTCAACAAGTTGTTTGCGGGCACCTTGCTCACGGTAATTATCTATGAATTTATAAGCCATTATAGCGCAAAGCTAACACGATTTTGCATTAACCGCTTCGAACAATACTGATAGTTTTCAACGAATTTTATCTATCAGCAGGTTTAACATCTTTATATTTATTGAGTCGTTCGCTAAAGTTTTCCAGGTCAACAGGTTTCAAATATTCATCCTTAGTAGGTGGATATTTTTCCAAAAGATAAGAGGGTCTTATAGGTCGTTTTTCAAACCCACCACCACAATTCGGACAAACATTTAATAAGACATTATCGACACATTCCTTACAAAATGTGCACTCGAACGAGCAGACCATAGCTTCCTCGCTATTATATGGAAGCATTTTCCCGCAGTTCTCGCATACTGGCTTAATTTCGAGCATATTCCTTTATATAATCATGTTAAATCGGGTCGACATCCGGCTGTACAATTGAGCCCTTGCTCAACTTCGTGGTTTGAAACTGTGTTATAGTATCCCTGATAATTGCTTTAGCGCGATTAATGGATACCCCATCCCTTTCAAATTTGAGCATGATGGATTTGATATAATAATTCCGGATACGTACCACAAGGGGGAACTCAGGGCCAATAACCCTGTCGCCAAAATTTTTCCGGAACTCATTGGCAAGATATTCGGCCTGGTTGTTTAATATCTCGGGAGTTTTATGTTTGATATCGAGATTGATGATACGGTAGAATGGCGGGTATTTAAAGCTTCGCCGTTCTTCCATCTCCGTTAAGTACAGGTCTTTATAGTCATTCTCTATAACCTGTTTGATAACCCGGTGATTTGGGTCGTAAGTTTGTATTACTACCTTACCCTGCTTACCGCGACGACCTGCTCGGCCGCTCACCTGCGCCAGCATCTGGAAGCTGCGTTCGTTAGCACGATAATCCGGATATTTTAATAAGCTATCGGCATTGATGACACCAATAACCGTTACATCAGCAAAATCGAGCCCCTTGGCTACCATTTGCGTACCAACAAGGATGTCTATTTTTTTTTCCTCCAGGTCGTTTAGGATATTTTGTAAAGAATTTCTTGAACGCGTGGTATCCATATCCATTCGGGTAATCCTGGCCTCGGGCAACAACATGCTAAGCTCGTCCTCTACTTTTTCGGTACCAAAGCCTTTATACTCTAAATGCGTTGAGCCACAGGCCGGACAAATAGATGGCGCATCTTCCTTGTAACCGCAATAATGGCAATGTAACCTGCCGCTGCTTTTGTGATAGGTTAAGCTCACATCGCAATTGATACACTTGGGTGTATAAGCGCAAATCTTGCACATCAGCAAGGGCGCATAACCCCGCCGGTTCTGGAACAGGATAACCTGCTCCTTGTTAGCGAGCGCCTTTTTTATATCCTCCATCAGCACACTGGTAAAGTGCGACTGCATGGTTTTCTTCTTCGTTTCCTCTGTAATGCTTACTACTTCGGTTAGTGGCAATTCTACACCTCCGAAGCGTTCGGTTAGTTCGGCAAAGCCGTACTTGTTGGTGCGGGCGTTGTAATATGATTCAAAGGATGGCGTAGCCGAACCCAGCAATACTTTGCCCTGGTACATTGCGCCAAGATAAATAGCGGCATCGCGCGCGTTATAGCGTGGCGCTGGGTCGAATTGTTTGTAGGATGTCTCGTGCTCTTCGTCTACAATTATTAACCCTAAATCGGCAAAAGGCAAAAATACCGATGATCTCGCGCCAAGCACTACTTTGTACTCATGGTTCAATACTTTTTGCCAAACCTCTACACGTTCATTATCATTAAAACGCGAATGGTAAACGCCGATATTGCCGCCGAAATACTGGCGCAGGCGTTCGATAATATGCGTAGTTAAAGCTATTTCAGGCAGCAGGTAAAGTACTTGTTTACCCGAATTTATAACGTCTTCAATCAGGCGGATATAAACCTGGGTTTTGCCGGAAGACGTAACGCCATGTAATAATATAACGTCTTTACTATTAAACTGTTCCTTTATATCAGTAAGGGTATTCTGCTGTTGCTCACTAAGTTGAAAATCAACACTGAATTCATCATCGTCCAAATAAAGCCGACTTACATTCCGTTCCTCGGCAATAAATATTTCCTTTTCAATTAGTGATTTGATACTGGCATCACCGGCGCCACTCTCCTCAATGAGTTCGTTTTTTGAAATATTCTTTTGCGTTCTGGCCAGTTTTATAAATGCCAATAAGGCATCCGCTTGTTTGGGTGCGCGTTTTTCAAGAATGGGAAATAGTTCTTTTAAATTGTCTTGATTATGATAGATAGGATTTAAGGTAAGGAAGGTTTTCTTCCTCGGCTTATAACGTTCACTTACCTCTTCGGAAATATTGATGATGTTCTTTTCGAACATTGATTTCAGGATAGGCATCACCGTTTTTTGACCAAGCAATTTAACGATATCGCCTACCGTCAATTCAGGTTGTATTTCAAGTGCATCAACAATCAAATATTCTTTATCGTGAAGCAGGGATTTATCAAACTCAAAACCTTTATTCAGTTCAATCTTGGTTTCACTTGCCAATTTTAATGCAGATGGCAAAGCTGCGTTCATTACCTCGCCAAGATTGCATAGGTAATAATCGGCCAGCCATGCCCAGAATTGGAGCTGTCTTTCGGTAACTACCGGTCTGTCGTCAAGTACATCGAGCAGATATTTCGCTTCGTACTTCTCGGGCGCCTGGTTACCAATTGAAAGAATAATTGCGGTATATAATTTGCTTTTGCCGAACTGCACCACTATCCTTTTGCCAATGGCAACAGCGTCATTCATTTGAAAAGGCACGCGATAGGTATAATTCTTAGCTATTGCCAGCGGTAATATCACTTCAACAAATAGCGTCTCCCTATCGGTATGCTGTATATCGGCAAATTCAAGCATAATATTATTTGTTTCGGAAAGCAGCAAGGGCAAGGCTAATCCAACCCGCGATAAATAATACGCCACCAAGCGGAGTTATCGGCCCCATAATAGAAAGCCACCTCCATCCCAGCAGGTCGCGGCAAGCTAACAGGTATAATGACCCTGAAAAGAAAATGATCCCAAACGTAAAGCAATAAAAGGAAATGTTGATTAAGTTATTGCTGAAACGGCTAAACGTAGCTAAGAAAAGTAAAGCGAAAACGTGGTAAAACTGGTATTGTACAGCAGTGTGCCAAATTTCGAGATTTTGAGGTGTTAGTTTGGGTTTTAAACCGTGGGCGGCAAAGGCCCCGGCAATCACGCCAAGCATCCCCAAAACAGCAGCAGTTATAATAATTTGTCGGTTCATGGGCTATAAAATGCTAAGTTACAATTTGAAAGTATTACTTTACGACTGGGCGCCAAAAATCTACCTTTGTGTGATTTTATTACATGAAACGACAAATAATCATCACCATATTATTGCTTGTAGCTACGGTACTGGTTACAGTCGTTTATTTTAGGCACCTATCTAATACCACCCAGCATACAGGCCTGGTAATGCGTACGATACCCAACAATGCTTCTTTAATATTTGAGTTTAACAACGACAAAGAGTTTTACGATATTTTTTCCGGTGATAAACTATTCAGCAACTTTTTAGGCGATGAAAAAATTAACGAATTAGTGGCGCTTCGTAAAAATCTGCTTCAAAATTCTTTGATGGCGAAATACTTTTCGGGACAAAACCTATTTATTTCGCTGCACCCACAAAAGGGCAATTCAATTGACTTCCTGCTCACGGCAGCTGTTTCAAAGGAATTTCAAGGCGACATTCTTGAGCAGCTTGCCAAGCAACCAAAAAACGGAATGCTGATCCATAGCATTGATATTGAAAGCAAGCCGGGCTATGTTATTTACCTGAATGACCTGAAGAAACGTTTTTATTTGATTAACCGCGACGATCATTCGCTATCAGCCAGCTTTTCAAAAGACATTATCGCGAACTGCGCCAGGTATGATTACAAAAAGGAAAAAGAATCATTCGTTTTACTATCGGACAGGCTACAGTCAAATTCCCTCGCGAATTTGTATGTAAATTACCAGGAGCTTTCGCCATTATTTGAACAGGTATTTATAAATAAAAACACGGATATTTTTAAAAGCTTCCGACAATTGCCGGCTTTTGCTGCCCTAAGTTTGAACTATAAAAGCGATGCTATTATGTTCAACGGTTCCACCCAGGTACAAAGCAACCAGGATGGCGGTTACCTCGGCCTTTTTAACCATCAGCATCCCGTAACCAATCATCTGAAGGAGATTTTTCCTTCAACAACTGCCTACAGCATGGGCTTTGCGGTATCAGACCCGGCAAAATTTGAATCCGATTTGGCAGACCTGCAGTCGAAAAGCGATTTTAATAAGGAGAAAAAGACTGTTCTTAATAAAATTCGGTCGGAAACAGGCATAAGCATACAAAAAGAGTTTTCGCGTTCATTGGGAAATGAGTTTGCCATTGTAACAACCCACTATCACGAAAAAATAGGCATCATCCAGGTAAAGGATGGTTCGCGTTTATTGGCGCTGCTGGTTAATATCAGCAAAATGAACACAGACAATACAGGTCAGTTTAATTATGAAAA